>Ga0137398_10000012_pt1 | contig 50518 bp, 74 predicted proteins | sample czorhiz216metaG_FD_106659 | JGI IMG/M metagenome (GOLD analysis project Ga0137398, IMG submission 106659) | Vadose zone soil microbial communities from Angelo Coast Range Reserve, California, USA - czorhiz2.16 metaG | ecosystem: Environmental > Terrestrial > Soil > Vadose zone | place: USA...
GCCATCTTCCAGTCGCTAGCCACGGACAAGGCAGAGCGTATCTTGCGCGACTGGGTAGCCGGCAGGACTACCATCTGGCATGACTTCTCCGATAAATACGCAGCTTCGTTAACGCTAGTTAGCGATCATCCTGCGACCGGATGTCCCATCCTAGTTCCTGACAGCTTCCCTGAGTTCTTCTACCTATATCGTGGGTACTGCGAGGCCTCCCGGCTGAAGATGGTAGAGGGGTGGCCCGAGATCGGATGCGTAACTGCAACGTCAAAAACAGTTGACGACGCAGCGCTGAAGTGCTTGAAGCTCACGGAGTTCGTCACCTTCCCCAACAAGGGCTACCGCACGGATCTGGCCGAGACCTACCTGCCTACTCTCCCCGCTTCGCGGTACTACGCCCTAGCTCGCCTTGGGACCTTTGGGCCAGTTGCGGATAAGCACCAGGGCCCAGAACACAGCTAGACACAAGATCCCCCAGAAGACACGCTCGCCAGGAGTCATGCGAGGTTGATGTTGGCGCCGGGGAAGTGGTCTGCGACCCACTCCTTGTACATCTCCACCTCTCGCTCCATGCCGAGCGCTATCGTCGTTAGATACTCGTCTTTGGTGATAACACCCTTGTGGATAAGCAGCTCCGCTAGTGCCGCGCCATCCACTAACGCAGAGTTGACTCCAACCCGGAGATGCTTCGGCTGCGTCTCTGTGCCATCGTGCTCCATCTTGAGCGCTACTCCAGTCTGCATCGCGTGTGCGGCAGCGTGGTAGCGCCTTAGCGCCTCTGGCTCCGCTAGAAGCTTACTGAAGTCAAGATGCTTCATCCTTCCTCCTTGTACTAATCCGTACCAGTAAGGAAATCCCGAACTGCTTCCGCGTCCTCATCGCTCATCATAATCGCAGCCACCTGATGCGACGTCTCGAACCTCGGCCCAGCGGCCCATCTCTGGAGATCATAGGCCTCTAGCAGCCGAGCCATCACGCGCCGCAGAGCTCTTCTATACTCCATCCAGACCTCCTTACTTTCCATCGGGTTACCGCCTTTGACTATGACGCTCGCCCGTCTCCGTAGCTCGGCGGAGCCGCGCTGGGGGGGGGCGGGGCTGATCCTACTTGCCAGGGTTGCTTTGGCTCCACTTTACTATCTCATCAATGGAGTAGAACACAGGTATACCTACGACCTCTGCGAGTTTGCACTCCTCGTCAGCTCCCTTCGACTCCCCTGGCATCCTATAGACTGCCTGACACTGCTTGAGCCACTCGTTGTCCCACGCGGTCCATTCCTCGTACTCGTGTGGGGAGACGATGTCCCACAGGCACGTCACGTGAGGAACGAACGGGGCGAAACCTCTCGACATCAGCAGGTCTCCTATCACTACGGCTCTATAGATGTTATGCATAGTGTTGCCCTTCGTGATAGGTCCGGCAACGTACACGCGTAGCATCACTCCTCCATGTCGAGTGGGTAGTATTGGGGACCCTTCTCCCCCTGTGCGACCTTGATGTGGCCTATCGTCTGCAGCATGTTGATGACCTCGTCGAGCTCCTCCTTGCGAATGCTATGCTTGAACATGTCCATTAGCTTTGCGTACTTGATGCCAGGAGTCATGCTTACTACTTCTTGAACCTGCTGAAGATCGAGAGTCAGAGGGTTCTTCCCTACTGCGCTGAAGGTCTTAGCCATTGCCGGTTCTGCCTGCTCGAGTAGGCTGAGAGCTGTCTCGATATCCTTCATCGTTAGAACAGTATCATCCTTCCTCGAGGCGGAGATTAGCATGGCCACCTTTAGTAGATGCATCGGCTTCCGCTCGAAGTAGCCAGATAGCCTAGTGTCAGGCGTTGACTTGACTCCCTTCTGGTGCGTGTCTACGTACCACTTTCTATAGAAGTCCTCTGCTTCTTTATCTAGCGTGTATCGTCCAGAGATTAGTGAGATAGCATGCAGATCCTTAGCTAGCAGCTCTCCGAGATCGACCTGATCTTTAGATAGCTTCGGGAATGGGTCTCTAATTCTCGGAGTATCTTGATAGATAAAGACGATCCTCGACGTCAGGCCTATGCCGACGGTGTCAAGTGGTAGGCTCCTTGCAATCCAGTCTGGAGTAGTAGCTCCTTCAATGTTTAGATACGGTGCTCGAATCTTATTCGTCCCACCCATCTTTGTCTTGTGAGACCACTCATCAGGGCTGTCGTAGATATCCGTCAGGAAGACTACCATATCCATGCCTGACGTAGTCAACAGGCTCGCAAACTCAGTTGAGTAGGCTGTCATGCTACTGTGCCCGTCTGCGTGAGCCTGAGTTAGGTCCAAGATGAGCCGCTCTCTCGACGTCGAGTCGGTAGAGAAGTTGATGCCAGGAGTCTTAGCCAAGAATCCCCTTCCTACTCGCATGGCAGTAGACTTCTTACACCGGCCTGGTGGGCCGACTAGAACTACGTACAGATTAGGATACAGAAGAAAGTATCCCATATCGAAAAAGGCTTTTCTTCTTATCGCTCCAGCGATCGTCGAGAGCGCCGTCCATACGTGATACTCGTCAGGTGATTCCAGCTCAGCTGTATAGGCCATATACGCCTGAATCCAGTCAGGCAGTAGTCTATCTGGCAATTTCCGTCACCGTCCAGCCAAGGAGCTCAAGCTCATGTCTGACCCAGGACAGCTCACGGCCGTGAATTCTCTTATAGAGAATCGGCGCGCACCTTACCACGGCCTGCGTCATAGGATCTACTACAAATCCTACTACGCAGTTTTCGTTTTCAGCTCGGAAGAGTCTGAACTCGGGACCTTCCATTTCCTCAGTCCTTCTGGGTTCTCGCCCGTTTTCTCGTTGAACTCGCCCCAGTTCTTCCCGACTTTCGCGTCGCTGGGGATTGTAAGAGTTCGTCCATGAATCTGGATAGGAATCTGCATAGCCTCCTGTACTGCTGGTACGACAGTTCCGACCTCAGATTCCTCGCACTGCCCCAGCACCGCGTCGTGCTCGTTAAGTAATATTTCCGCTCCTGGGACTTTAGAAGCAGCAAGCATTCCCATCTCACCGAGGATTCCGACAGTACACTGGGGCTGAAAGGCGATCGCTTCATTGAAGAAGTTGACGTTGTCCCACCTGCCGTAGAACTGCCTCCTCCACCCGAGCGGGGTTTCGAGGATCCTGTACTTGAGCGCTTGCCTGACTTCATTCCACCAGATCTCCTTGATCTCGGGATATAGCATGAAATATGCCGTCTGCCCGTTTACGACGTCGCCGTACGCTAGTCTGATCCCGTCGGCAGCCGCAACTTTGATAATGCGATCCGGTCCCTCGCCGTAGTTCGAGCCGTGGACGATCCTCTTGACAGCGACACGCTTGTCCTCATCATAATAACCAAAGAAGCGAACTGAATTCTCTTTATGTATATCCCTCCCGCTCGCAAAGAGCTCGATAAGAGATTCGCATCTTGCCAGATATGCCACCACTCGTGCCTCGGCCTGAGAGAGATCGACGTAGAAGAGGACCTTTCCAGCGTCAGCAATGAACATTCTGCGTAGCCTCGGCGGAATGTTCTGTAAGTTAGTCCCAGAACCGTATATGTTCGCTCGACTCGCCAGCCGCCCCGTTCGAGTACCTGTAGGATCGAACAGGCATCGCATTCTCCCGTCCGCGTCAATCTGAGCATCGAGATACCTCTCTATTAGGTCCCTTCTCTTCCGGATCTCCAGTATCGTCATGAGCACTGGATGATTGTACTTCCCAGCAAGTTCGACTATTGCGTCCTTATTGGCTGTGGGACGTTTAGTCTCGCGATGCAGCTTAACTGGCAACTTCAGCGTGTCATAGAGCAACTTGTGCATGTCAGGCGCCGACTTTACGTTCAGCGGCTTACCGGCCGACTTGTCGAGAAATGCCTGTAGATTAATGACCTCCTGAGTGTATTGCTTCCTCAGCTCGTCTCGCAGTGGTAGGTCGATCTTGACGCCCCTTCTACTCATCTGTCTCAGCAGCGGCAAGATCGCCATCTCGTGCTCAAAGACGTGGCGCACCTTGAAGGTGTCGAGCCCCTTCTCATGCGCGCTACGAATCTCTCCTGTGCAACAGGCGTCGTAGCCGTTGTATCTATAGAACATCGCCAGGTCGCCTGTCTCCTTCCACAGCTTCCCGTCGTCCTTGTAGAAGGGCTGCTTGGTATAGATGCTCACCTGGAAACCAAGGCCCTTCTTCAGCGGCGATGTCCCGCCCTGCTTCCCTCCTCTGAGCATCTTAACTTCGTCCCCACCTCCGGCCGCCTCCATAAGCAGCGCGTGATGCGAGAACATAATGTCCCACTGGAAGTTCACGACCTCGTAGCCGTTGTCCTCCAGTACTGTCAAGTCGTACTGTCCGAAGTTCTGCCCGCATTTCTTATTAGGAGAGGCGAGCAGCCTTCTGATAACAGCTTCTCCTCCAGGAGCGCTAGTAGGCACAACCAGAGCTCTTCCTGGATTATCGCTGAAGCCCACACATACAACTTCGTGTCTGTTTGTACCTGGTATCGTCTCGATATCGACTGAGAGCCACTCTGCATGGAACATCTCCTCGGCCCACTCTGCGGCTTCGGGCCACACTCGAATCTCGCGCTGTGGCAGAACGATCTCAGGAAACTTAACTTCCTCTGCCACTCGCTTCATGTCCAGCCGGATTAGAGCCCGGTTCTCATACTGCCTAAACACGCTGGCAGGATGGAACGTGGGCAGGACTTTCTGGCCCTTGACTAGTGAGCACTCGAGCACCGACCCGCGATACTTGGTGATGCTGTGCTTATTGGTCAGAAATCTCAGCGGTACGTCACCAAGCGCCAGGACTAGGTTAGGTCTGATCTCCTCTATATCCTTCTTGAGCTGTACAATCCCGTACAGGAGGGCAGGATGCGGCTTCGGCTTGAGGAAGGTCTCGAACTTGTTGGCGGGAGGGCGCTCGTGACAGACGTTCGTTACGAAGACGTCCGAGCGAGGGATGCCTACGGTGATAAGATAGTCATTGAGATCTTCACCCGACGCACCAGAGAACGGCACGCCTGAGGCATCTTCCGTTGCCCCTGGGGCTTCGCCTACAACTAGTAGCTTAGCTGTCTTTGGGCCGGACTGTATTAGCCGCACTTAGGACCCCACTGGTCATTAGCGGTCTTTATAGCCGTGAATGAGACTAATACCTGACTTGATGCCTAGTGTTGGGCCCTTTCGCTCAGTTGTTGCGGCACAGATGATTAGCACGTCGCAGATCAGCTCAGTGAGCTTCTTCTCGATAACCTCCCCTTGGGCTTTCCATACTACCAGGTTCTCGCGCAAGGGTACTAGCAGTGCTTGTCTGATCTGTTCGTCACTTATCTCAATACTCACTATGGGCGCCGCCAGCCCCGGATCGCTGCCACGGCGAGCGGGAAGAAGATCGTAAACAGGATGCCACCGATGAAGCTGAGTAAGCAACGGATCATAGCATTCCGATCATGCGGGCCCGTCCGACGCCTGCGCGAGCGCCGCCCGCAGATCAGAAGCAATGATGTCCACTTGGCTCCATTCCACCGCACAGTCAGCGCCCCGACCTCCGCCCATGACCGCCGAGGAAAGCACGAAGAGGCGATTCACCATGGCGATCATCGCGTCCGTGGGAGCGAGCTGCGCCGCCGCCGGCGCCCCCGGAGACACGTAGCGCCGTTGGATCACCCACGCCAGGATGCCCCACCAGCCGAGCGACTCCCACGCCGCGACAACGGTCGCCAATTCGCTCGGCGGGATTTCCTCCGCATCCGCCGCGGGCACAAAGAAGTCGTTGAGGCCCACGAGAAGCGCACCCGTCTCCTCGTCGCGCCACACCCGGCTGCGCGGGCTCGCCAGCATCTGCTCGATGCGCTCCGAGTCCGGCGCGGGCGGTCCGTCGACGTCGCGGCCCGCCGCGGGGCCCCGGGGGCCCGCACTCATGTCACGCACCCCTCACGGCACTTCACTGAAATCGACGTGATAGAACTTCCCGAGCACGAACTGCGCGAGCGCCGCAGGATTGTCCACCTGCATTTCGATGCTGCCGCTCGGCGTCGCCTTCTGGAAACGCTGGTCCTCAGGAATCGTCGCGTCATACTGCGTCGTGAACTTTAGGGTCTTGCCGCCCCAGGTGTGCTCCGTGATACTCGTCAATGACAACTTGGCGCGCACGCTCATGCTGGTCTCCAGGCATCGGGAATGACACTCACATGCCCACACTTGCCGCAGCGCAACGCGGGCTCGCCGTCCTGCGATTCGCAGGGGTCGAAGTACGCCCAGCGATTGCAGACAGCGCAGAAAAAGTACGTGCGGCTCATGGTCGGGTCTCCGCTGGGGGGCCGGTCACGCGGACCTCGCTTCGTCGTCTGGTGTCCATGCTTTCACCTTTTTGATGGCAACTGATCGTCTAGCTGGATCAAGCTCACACCCCCAATACTCCCGCTGAAGTGACGTAGCCGCTGCTGGAACTGAGCCAGATCCAACGAAGAAATCGGCCACAGTCTCGCCAGGTACTGTAAGTCGCCTGATAAGCTCTTGATAGAGTTCCACTGGACGTTCAACCAGTAGATCTCGCTCATCACCCGGTACGGGGGCGAAGCGTAGTACATTCGGCAATCCCCTCTGTATCATCTGCGGCTCGCCTTTCAGACAGTGGAGCGCCATGTCGTAGCCACGCGCAAAATACCTGTCTGGTCTTGCTGTATAACAGCGCCCGTCCGAGCGATCCCAGATGACAGGCATTTCGTCAACGACGAATCCAGCTGCGCGAAAAGCAATCTTAGCCCGTTCGTACCAGGTAGGACCAAGAAACCAAATGAGCCAGCCGTCGGACTTGAGAACTCTATATAGCTCCGGTGCCATTCCAAGTAGGCGGAGGTAAGACTTCTCGTCGTCCTGGTACGCTGTAACCGCTTGCTCAGTTCCTGCCTTTCGGCTGTCGTAGTCAATTCCGAACGGAGGGTCAGTAAGGACAAGACGAAACATTCCCTCAGGCAGTCGCTTAATGACTTCGACAGAGTCACCGAGGAGTATCTTTTCCTCGATCTCTTTAAACTCAGCAGGATTGTCTTTGACGTCTTTGACTCTCGAGACACTTGCCACCTTAGCGAGAGCCCACGACCTGGCTTGGTTAATGCTCTTGGCATCCTTCAGCTCCGGGAAGATGTCCATTAGATGAGACAGCTTGACTGCCTCCTGGACTCTCTCCCGTTCCGTGCTGGCGACCTGGGCAGTCATGGCAGTCGACCAGTTCGGGTCGATCTTCTTCTTGAGCTTGTCGAGTTCGGCAAGGGCCTTGACCCGCTCCTGCCAGGTCATCTGCTCGCGCTGGATGTTCTCCTCAAGCTCGATCTCTTTCTTCTGCAGGTCGGTCAGGTTCGATAGTCGCTCGAAGCGAATAGCTTTCCAGCCGAGTAGCTTTGCGGCCGTCAACCTCCGAAATCCTGCTACTAGCACGTCGAAGTCGTCGAGGATGATAGGCTGTAGCAGCCCGAACTTATCGAGCGATTGCTTCAACCCCTCCATATCGCCTGTCGCTCCGCGAAACCTTCCTGCTTCCACGGTGACGGCAGCCAGTTCGATCTCAGCCACGACGGGGATCCTTGCCAGGAGCGAATCGAAGATCGACCGGAGTGATCTTACCGCTGGCCATCTTGACGACTATCAGTCCGCCAATCTCTGGCTGTCCGGCAGCAGACGGTCCTTCTGGTAGGAACCAGTGATCGACTTGCTGCTCCAGCTCATCGACACCCTCGTAGTGGATGAGGTCCGCAACTCGCCCCTTGAACAGGTTGTTCAGAAGCTGATCACGGGTCTCGTAGGTGTGACTCTGTATTATCCCGAAGCTCCTTGTCATCACACGGACGATGAGTTTCTCCTTCGGCATCACGAGCTCTGTCACCTTTCCTCCTTGTACAGGTTTGTACCAGTTTCAATCCCCGTACCGGTAACGATCCGGTCTGCCACGCTAGTAACGGACAGGCTGGTCACCTGACCACGGGGAGTATTGGCAGGTCCACCCAGGTCGAACCGCTGACGTGCTCATCCTGCTACGATGCAAGCTCGGGCGATGGCTGGCTGCGCAACCTGCCATAGCACTAGGCCCTGAGATATCCTGTCAGCTGATCCCGCTTCTGCTCCGGCCCAGTATCGGGCTTGTAGATGTTCTCCTCGACGACGACCATCACATCATGGCCCCTCAGCGAATCCGTGTCGAAGGGCGGCTTGGGCGAGACTGTCGGATCGCGGTACGCGTCCGCTAGGTCGTTCATCTTGCAGGCACGCAGCAGCTGGTCGAACCCCATGCTGCCTTCGCCGGAGATGACGAGATGTGCCGTGCGAGTACGCTTCTTCCCGTCGACGTCCAGTTCGAACTTTGGCATGATCTTCTGGTTGCCAGCCTTCGACTTGCCGACTTCGACGTCGATGATGTGAGCCTTGTACGTGCCCGGAGGAATCGGCGTGGAGAAGTCCTCCGCTGCCGACGTGTCGGGCTGCAGAACGGGTGACATGTGCGCTCCTTAGACCGCTTTAGCAGTCACTGGAGTGGTCGCGGCCGAGGACGGAGACGCTTTGTCGCCCGCCGTCTGTACCGCAGCGATTTGTTTCATAGACTCCGTTACGCTAGCTTGAATCGCCTTCATGACTGACTCGAACTCCCAAGGAGTCTTGTCCGGCACTCCGTGTCTCGAGCCGACCTTCCTCAACCCATCGGGCTGAGTGATACACACTCGGTCCCACACCTGCTCGGTCTTGTTAGTGGCCTTGTCATACTTCAACTCACCCTTGTTGGCCTGGACGTTGTAGACCTCGTCGAAGCGCAAGGGTACAGCCTCCGCTGATTGCCCAATCAGATTTGGCACCAGCGAGATCAGATCGCCCTCCTTGTTTCGCACCTCCTTCTCATGGCAGATGAACACTACGTGCTTCTCGCTACTCAGCACCATGTCTACAAACTGCTCGACCAGGCTTCGCTCCGCACCGTAGTCCTGAATCTTCGGCACCAGCAGCCCATGCCTTAGGGCCTCCTCCTGCGTCTTCGACATGAAGTGGTAGTCCTTCGTACCGAGTAGGATGACGGCCTTGTTCTGCGCGTCGCTGCTGAGCGTCGTTCCTGAGTCTATCACCCAGGTGTCGAACCTGCCGCGGTTCGCTGTAGTCATCATCAGGTCGAAGAACTTGCACGCATCGTCGTAGGCGTTGTGCGCTGTGACGATCGCACCCTTGAACGACCGCTCGTAGAACTCCTCCCAGATGAACTGCCTCACACCGTGCTTCCGTACGAAGTCGGGGCTGAGCAGGGTCGTCATTCCCCTGTCGAAGTCCAAGATGCAAGGTCGCGGGAAGGTTCCAGCGCCGAAAGTCTTTCCGACCTTGCTCCTTCCCCAAGCCAAGATCTTCAACTGCGCTCCTGGCTTCCAGTCTTTGGTCTCCTTCATTCGGCTACCTCATAGGTCATAGCGAAGATGTCGGGCTTGCACGGGTAAAACTCGCCCTTCACACCTTTGATGATCCAGTCACCCGGCGATGCCGCCAACGGGCCTTCGATAGTCCGTACAGTGACGTGGCCTGCGCCGTCGAGAGTGAACGGCTGCGTGTGCTCGGGGTCCAGCTCCCAGAGTGGGTCGACGTGAATCCCGTCCCACACTGCGGCTTCGACCACGACCGGCTTCTTACGGTACTTCATCGAGAAGGATCCCTGCGTGTCGTCGGGACCTCGGACGGCGCCTCGTAGCCCTTCTCGAGAATCGGCCTGACCGTGTACCTAACGTCCTCTATGTAGCCGAACTGCTTTGCGAACTTCTGCTTCGCCAGCGTCAGCGCATCGGAATCGCTCTCTGCGTTGAACGTACCGACCCGCCTGATCTCCTGCGTTACCTCGAAGGTCACGTTGCCCTCCCTAGTAGAATGTTCGCCCTGTCCATCACCCTGCCGTGGTCATAGCCGGTGACGTCGAATGTGTCCTCTTGTCGATGCTCAAGGATCCAGCCAGTTCTGTCTACCCACCCCGCTAGATCGTAGCACTGTACGATGCGAGTCTTGATGAGCAGATCGCGACACCGATAGAGCTGTTCGACCAGTTCGCTCGGCTCGACGTGCTCGCTAGCAGTCTCGATTGGGATGACCTGGGTGACATCCACCGTGTCGTCCTCATCGAGCTGCTCTGCTACTGCCTCCTGAAGCTCGTTCGCTATCAGCCTCGCCTCTAGCGCGTCCTCTGCGTCGAACATGCTGCGAAGCGTTGCGATGAATTGCCTAGACAAGTTCTACCTCACATTCGTATCGCCTAGATAGCGAGTTGGCGACAGCGTCGAGGAACCTCGCCGTATCGTTCTTGCTTCTGTGCCGTTCCCACTCGAACGACTTGCGTAGGTACAGCTTCTTGATCATGCAGACTTCTGCTCTGTAGCCCATCGTAAACTGAGCTACTCTACCCCAGAGTAGCAGCTCCCCGAAGCAGCTGACGCCATAGCATCCAATGGCTTCCTCTGCCTGCTCCCGTGTCTTCCAGGCATGGATGCCGGCCACGCCGAAGACATGACGCAGCGCGTCTCTATCCTTGTCCCAGAGCTTCGGGTCTAGGGGCCTTGCGTCAGCGCGGAGCACCGGGCCTTCCCACTTGATGTCGGCCGTGACGGACGAGATGAACCACTCAGTGTGCTCCCCTACCTGCTCTCCCCCTACTCCCCAGATCCTCCATGCCTTAATAGGATGCTCAAGCCTAGTCGGCTGTCGCCTCCATATCGGCATCTCGTGTGTGTCAGGATACAGTACTGCCATTTCTTCCTCCCGTTTTACGTACTCCTCAAGCGGCAGACTCTCTTCATAGTAGGCAGCAGCTCTCATGGCCTTTATCAGACCGGGAGTCAGTAGCGAACTGAACGCGCCCCTTACTATCACTTCCCTGCAGGAACTGCCGGCTCAGGCGTCTCCGCCGAGTCGGGGTCTTCGATTCTCAGGGGGTCGATTGGCGTGCCCTCTGGGTCAGCCTCGAAGATCTCCTCTAGCTCTCCTAGCCTCATACGACCTCGCCAGTTAGAGCGTTCACAAACGGGCCGAAGCTGTCCTCAGGCAGTCGAAGGTAGCCACAGTGTCCCTCGGCCACGTACACTTTGAATCCTACGTCGTTCCCATGTCCTGCGTCGATCAGCTCCTGGCTAGGAGGAATGAGCGTTACCTCCTCAACGGAGAAGCCGTTACCTACGTAGCGATCCCTTAGCATTCGATCCTCCAGTTAGGGTAGCTTCCCAGACAGCTTGTCATTGATAGCTCTTAACTCATCAAGAAGCTGCTGCTCCGCAAGACGAAGAATGTACACCTCGTCCTTTATCGCCTCTAGTCGCTGCCTAATAACTGCGGTCCTTGTCAGCAGCGCGCTAGTTGTCTCTGTTTTCGTAGTCCCAGGTCGATCGGACATAGTCCTGTTCGACGCGCTTCGTGCGCGACACAGGGTCGTTGAGCACGTGAATGGAGTGGTAGTCGCACTGGCCATAGTTCATACACTGGCTAGTCTCGAGGCGCCATACGCCACTACGCTCTGCGCGCTTGATGAGATTGCAGCGCTCCCTTACGCCAACCAGCCACTCGTCGATCTCGTACTGGTTACGAGAGGTGATGCCCCTCTTGAACTTGACTTCGCCAGACTTGTATAGGCCAATAGCGTTGACTATGGCTCCGCCAAGGCGACGATTGGTCAGCTTACCTAGCGCCCAGGTATAGCCAGTCATCTGATTGTCGGGCTTGTACTGGAGGAAGTAGTAGGTACTATCGTCCTTGCCGAGAACAGTAGTGGTCTTGTGATCGACGACGTACACTGCGTCTCCCCACTCTGCTCCTACGTCGATGATGCCGCCGTAGTGAATCGGCTCGAGAAACGCGTCGCAGTTTGAGCACTTGCCTCTAGTCTCGTCACCTTCGGCCATGTACGCTCCACAGTCTTGACACTCTATGTACATGCCAGTGTCAATCGTGAACGCTACTTCGACCAGTGGACCAGCGGCACCTTGGATCGGCTTCCAGACTTCCTTCGGATACTCGGCAACGTAGGCGTGCATCACCTTGAGCGCGTACGCCTCCGTTCTGAAGTCGTCCGAAGGCATCACTTCTGGCCAGTGCGCGTGAATCTCCTTAAGCGCTTTTGCCTCATTCCCGCTGCGATACCACTCAGCGAGGCCCTCGTGTAGAGCTCCGCCAAAGCTGAGCGATGGCTTCTTCCTGATCGGTACGATCCCCTGTCTGATTCGTAGATCGTACTTGGCGGGACAAGTAAATTGTTCGAGACTGAAATTGTCTACCTTCACGGCTTGAACGCCTCCTTTGCGTTACGATTGTAGATAGACTGCAAGGTGAACGCCGCCTTAGCGCACGTTTCGCGAACCTCCTCGAGCTTCTTAGAAATCTCCTCGTTGTCAGTCAGAGGGATGATACTGTTCACCATCCCCTCCACTTCTCGTACCCGACGTGCCCCGTCAACTAGACTCTGCATAGCGCCTTCCAGCACGCCGGGCTGTAGTTTCGGAAAGTCACTCATCGTCGTCCTCACCTCTTGCTTTCTCTAGTTGGATGATGATGTCAGACTTTCTAATGACCCGCGAGGCATATCCGCGCTGGGACTTGTCGTAGAGGAGCGACTTGCACTCCTTATGGCGTTGTAGCCAGACAGCCAGGCAGATGCCTGCAATGAAGGAGGAGCCGCTAAAGAGCAGATAGTCGGTCTCCTCGCTCTGTGATAGTGAAGCTGCTATCTCCTCCAGCAGCCGGCCGGACTTGAAGACCGGGTAGTTGCCAGTGGTAATAGGCCTCAGCGCACCGTACACAGTGGCTGACTTGTAATCATGATCTGATGCCATGTTAGTAATAAACACGGTAGATCTGCTTGCGCCGTCTGTCACTTCATCTCGAGGTAAATGTTCAGATTATCACGGATCTTGACCAGCCTGCGCTCAAGTTCCGCTGTGACAATAGCGATGGACAGTCTGAGAAATGGCTCTCGCTTCTGGCGGAGCTCAAATGAAATATCTTGACTGTTCATCGAGTTGTTCATGACGGTCTGGGCCCGGAACAAAGCGGCGGCCTCTGCAATATCATACTCGATATCTGTCTCGAGGTGCCGCTTGTCCGGACCGGCGTTCGCCCTAACCTCTGTCAGGAGGCTAGCGAACTCCTGCTCGTTCACGAGACTTCTTCGTGCGTCGCCAGCTGCACGCCCATGTCCTTGCGATCCTTCTCCGCGACCACGTCCCAGCAGCTATTGCACAGCACCGGGAATCCGTGGGCCTCAGTGAAGTACACTCCGCACTCCGAGCACGCGGCGCCGTTGGCTGCGTCATCTGCCAGAGATGCTTCCTCCGGAGTATCGGGGCCAGTCTCCTCCCCCTCTAGCTCCTCGTTCTCCTCGAACATGCGACCTCCCGCTTCAGGTTTAGGAAACGTGCGCTTACGACTTCCCCACTTCATAAAAGGTGTTTACAGGCTCCCAAGGACTGTTTTTTCGAGCAAGAGCATAAGTCACTTCGCACTCGTTGTCCTGGTACAAATTAGTACAAGGTGCCGTGACCGAGTTCCTTCGAGCGAGCCTTTGGCTATCGGCTGATTACGGGCATCTGTTTACCCGAATCCTCAGCTCGGCCATCGGTCCCCGGCGTCTTACCGCCTTCACACGGCACCCTACAAGGGGTGGAGAGGTCTCGAACCTCCCAGCGGCTCTGGCCTCAACTCGAGCCGTTTCCAGTTGCAGGCTCCAGAGAGTAAGACTCAACTCTCACCTGCTTTCACCCCGTGACGTGGCCTCGAGGGGAGTGATGCCGACAGGCTGTTCTATCCACGTCTTTGCCTATCGCCCGAGGGGTGAGGGTTTTATCCCCCACTTTTTGCTTCATCCTACCCCGATCAGTTGGAGGGCTGCATCGTGGCCAGCGCGGCCAGATCCTCCGGGCTGATCTCTCCCTTTGCGACGCGCTCCAGGAACGCTGCCAGCGTATCGCCGTCCACCTTCTCCGCAGCCTGCCTTGCCGCCCGTGTAGCGCGACTGACAGGTGTCGGTGCGCCGACCACGCGCTTGCCCGGTCGAAACTCCATCTGGGCAGTGGCGATTTCGTCGTCGGACTTGTTCTGCAACTTCATCCGCCGAGCGATGCCCTGGTAAGATACCCTGGGCGACGTTCCGTCCAGAGAACTCACCACTCCTTCCTCGCCGAAGGCAGCCGTAACCGCTTCGAGCTTGTCCCAGACCAGAATGGGAACCTGGCCGAGCGACTTCGTGCCCTTCGCAGTCTTGACCTCCTCGAAGTCGAAGTGCGCGCCATCGGGGGCTTTCACCGTGAGTGTCATCCGTTATCACCTCCTTTCATAGGAAAAGGGTTATCCGTCGAGTAGTTCTTTACCTGCTCTCGACGGTACTCGCGATCAAAGTCGTCAATGTGACTGCGAACAGAGCTGAGGAACTTCATGCCTTCTAGCTGGCCTGCAGCAGCGTCCTCGTTCCTGACTTGCTTGTTATGGTGCTTAGTGCACGGCACGCCGCAGAAGATTGCTGACTCGCAGGCAAGGTTCTCGCCGTCGTCTATGTCCAGGACCAGAACCAGCTTTGCATCTGGACCAATGCCCTTCATGGATAGACCAGTCTCGGGTCGAGCAGATTCGAGGACGAGCAGCGCTATCCCGAAAGCGGCGCCGACTATCTCAGCCTCGCGCTCGGTCATGACTAGCTGAAACACTCGCCGCTCAGACACCGAACTCTTTCAGGAGCTTCTCGAGATCGGCTACAGTGATCTGACCCATCTTGGCCTTCATGAGGAATAAGTCCAACCCCGTTCTGCCGTCGCTCACCGAGTCTATTATTACGTCGCACTGGTAGCGCGCTTCGAGAAGCTTTGCGACCACGGCGATCTGCTCCTGAAAGCCTATAGGTTCAGCAACGTAGCTCAGCGGCAGTCCGAAGGGGCGAAGCCAGATGCGCTTGACGAGCATGTGCTCTGCGCGCCAGCCGATATCGTGCTCGACGATGTGCCCAAACATAGCCACTTCGCCGTACGCAGAAGCGCCTCGGTCGTAGTCCTTTGCGTTCTCGATAGTCTTCAGTGCGTACAAGCCGTTGCTGTTCCTTGGCCGGCAGCTAGGCTTTACGTCAGCGTGAACAATGGGGCCGTCCCAGAGCATATCAGAAGATAGCGACTTGAGCCGCAGCTTAGGCGGACCTTCTTCAGGTATCACTGTGTAGTCCGGCTGGCCGTAGTCCGATAGCTTTCGCTTATCGCGCTGGAACGTAATGTACCAGCACCGATAGCCGATCAGATCCGGTCTCATGCAGGTACCGGCTCTTCGATCGGCTTAGAGGGAACTACCTTCTCGTCGGGAATCTCAATCTGGTTCGGAGCAGGCTGCTCGAACTCTCGCACTACCTCGCCGAGTTTCATACTCGTCGTCTCCCGGTTCATGGTGAGTCAATTGTAACCCAATCAATATAATGCCAGATTGCGAAGATGTCAACCCCCTACATCATCTCTTATAGAACATCTTGTCGTTATGCGAGGCGATTACCTCAGCCCAGATGATCTTAGCCGCACTGTCTACGTTCACTATGATGCGCCAGGTGCGTTGTACACGAAAGTGGTAGAGCCGACAGTTCGTGCGCTGCAGACCCTCAGTCTCACGTTGCGTAGCGAGGCGCTTGAAGCCGAGACTTGGATAGCGCATACCGAGAGTAGCCAGTTGGTCCATCGCCTTGGAGACCTGCCAGTGGAGGCCAGTGGGCATCCTCTTGTAGGACCTCCTGAATCGCTCAGTGTAGACTATCACTAGACCGTAGTTGGTCTTCTCCGCCATCGGGAACTCAAAGTAGCGCTTGCTGGCCTCGGGGAGTGCTGCCTCCTCCTCTACGGGAATTACCGGAGGAGCTTTGGCAATGCCGCCTTGCGCCTCGAGACGATCCAGACGAGAAAAGACCTCCTGAAATATGCGCTCGTAGCTTCCGACGAGGTCCGAGAAGATCTTAGCGTGCGCCTCAGCCAGGACCCTGATAGGATCTAGCTTAGTCTCCTCAACTGGCAGCGGAGGCGGAGGAGGCGGAGGTACCTCCTTCTCAGGTGCTGGCTGCGCTGAAGCTCTACCGTTGCCGGTGTATGGAAACTGCTTATTCAGCCGCTCCCACAGATTCTTTGCGTAGCTGGGAGCTTCGCTCAGCGGGTGACGCTTGTCTGCCAAGTTGATCCACTTCCACGCGTAGCGGAGGTGCATCAAGTTGTGCGTGAGCCAGATCGTCTGATCACTGCCGATAGGCAGCCCTCCTGCACGGCATGCTGCAGCAGCAGTCTCGACAAACTGCTGAACAGTCTTGCCACCAGGGATCTCTGCGTCCTCCGTGAGGAGGCTACACAGGATCGTGCGGCGGCGCTCCGTCTCCGGCGTCCAACGGCCTGTCTTGCTGACCAAGTCGTACTTCTGGAAGATGTTCTCCATCGTCGATCTCGGTTATGGTTCGCTCTGAGAAGGTTATTACATCTCGACCGTACTCCGTGATGCGGTACATTGCTAGTGTACCGCCCATAGACTTAAAGAACACAGCATCGGCCATCTTCTTGTCACAGAGCCTCAGGAGCGCTGCCTCGACGTCCGGAACGAGATACTCTGAGAGCTCGTACTTCACGAAGAGTCCAGCGCTCGAGGTCATACTCTCCTCAATGCTCAGGCAGTCGAGCAGGTCGAACTCGATCTCTGGTAGTACCGAGGCAGCATAGACCGTGCGCTTAGCCACGAGTTTTGGCCTTTCCTAGGCCGCACATGAAGATCATGCCTATGATAAGGCCCAGTAGCAGGCCGTCGTCAAAAGTCATTGGGTCATCCTCCCATGTCGCCGTCGCCAGGCCTACTCTTCGACCTGGACCGTTCATCTTGCACACCGCGATTGTACGCATCTTCTGCTTCTATAACAAGCTTCCTCGCAATCAGTCTCGTTGCAACTGAGATGTCGTTGATCGCACAATGTAGCGCGTCTACTCCGGCAAGGCTTATGAAGTCGGAGTACCTTATCTCTCTAAGAACCTGGTCAAGAGCCACGTCCAGATCCTCGAGACTCTGAACTGCTTGGTCGGCTGTCACGTTTCTCCTTTGAGCGTATCCCACTCCTCGTCAGTGATACCGCTCTTAATGAACTCTCTATCGCCAGGTGAGAGTTCTGGGAACACTACTTGGAGTAGCCCCCCGTCGTAGTAGGCCATCATCTGTTGCTCCGTGACGGGGAGTTCCTTGGTCCTGCGAACTCCTGTCAGCATCGAGGCCCGAGTGATCTTCATGGCTCGGTACCGACAATCGTCACTGTACCTTCTGTGTACGGCCTCCCATCTGGGGGCGCCTCCCATTCGACGCACTTGGCAGCGCCGCAGCCGCCGTCCAGATCCACCTGAGCGTCGACGTTGAACTTCAACAGCTCGATGATTAGCTCTCGTACTGTCATAGTATCTCCCGCTTCACGTTGAGCTGCGCTAGTTCGACGTCATCGGCAGAACAGGCTTCCTGCGCCTTCGCGAACGCCTCGGCCAGTTCGAGTGAGTCGAATGGGCCGTAGACGATTCTGATGCACGCCGGATGCAGGTCTCCGCCTTCCAGGACTACCCACTGGTTGGTGCTCATCTGTACTCGTCCCTCCATCCGTGCGGCAGATTGCAGTTGCTCGGCGCGTCGCGAAAGAGCGGAGCGATGGCTTCATCTCGATATCCTGCCAGTCCGCAGCCGACTCTTGTCACGTCGAACTCCAGCTCAGAATGATCTTGCGCGTAGCAGAGGAACCTGACGACTGCAACTTCTATCGCAGGTAGTGATCGAACGCGAACGTGGCTATCCTTCGTGGGTATGGCATAGCTACTGCCAGTCCGTCCTTCACCCACACCTTTCTCGGCTCCGTGGTATCTCGCCGCGTGTGCTGCTGCACCTGCACCGTGCATGCCGGCGAGATTAGACCCGAAGACGAAGATCCGACTATCTCGGTTGTGCATGTTGAGGCTTAACCCCCAATCTTGTAGTCAGCGCGTCCAGGGCCAGGAAGTACTGTTGAGATGGCAGAGTGATGTGCAAGATGGTGTAGTTCTTTATCTGCCGCGTAGGAGGCAGTTCGCCTCGCATCGACTGAAGGAACCACTCCGTTTCGAGCCACAGCTGCTCTGCCCATAGCCTGGCTAGATGCACATGACTCGCAAAATACTGAGCCAGATTCACTGGCAGATCGTCTGCTCGTGCGCGTAGCGGAGCTTTCTCGGCTGGCGGCTGCGCCTTGCGCTGCGCGCGAGTCCACTTGGCACGGAGGAGATACTTATTTAGCATCGTCCACCTCCTCGAAGCGCAGTCTGGCTCGCTTTGGTGGCTCCTCACCGACGTCCGACTTGGCAATGTAGAAGATGAACCCATTTTCGGAACCTGTAGAGTAGCTATATTTGTAGTAGTTCCGAGTCGTCCCGACGAGCCGCGCTTCGCGTTGGATCATGGCCAGGTGACAGGGCCTTCGTAGTCGCCCCATCCCTCCATGCTTCGCAAGCGTGACTCAGAGTCCCAAGCCTGGTCAGGAACATCTCCGTCTCGATGGTCGGCTGCGCCGAGGTCCGAGATAGGCTTGGAATAATCAGGGGAATCTTCTTCTACTTCGCCATCGCAGAACTGACAGTCCGCGTCGATCTCGGAGTTCGTCGATCTGCACACTCCACAGATCCACGTGCCGGGCTCGTAATCTCCTGGCCCTTCGATGTCGTCAAAGGATGTTGTCATCTGACACTCCCATGTCATGACTGGTACGGATTTGTACCAGTGGTTAGATCCTGCTCGGGTGATTCGCCTCCAGTCTGTCCGACTCCTCCAGCGCTTCAGCGATACGAGTCAGATTCTTCCGTATCGCTTGCATCTCGTCCAGGATCGCCCGGTCGTAGTCATTTGGGGGCACTTGGAACCTCCCGGTTCAGTTGTTATGGGCCATACCTTTCCAATATGGAAAGATACATTGAGCGCAATCAACATGCAAGAGTAGTGCATTGCGTGCATCAAACCACTAGCGTCACCTCAACCCAGCGCGCAGACATCCACTCCTCCATTGACTTTACCGGCACGCTGCCTCCAGTGAGATCAGCCTTCTCCTTCCTTCCCAGGAATGTCATCTTGGCTAGTTCCAGCTTCTGCTGGATCATCATCTTTGCGTCCTCCACCGTCTTCGAGAAAAGCAAGGGCCTTACGCTCGGCCTCGTTGAGTACACCAGCACCATGCTGATCTCGCTTCCTTGGGAGAGCGCCAGTGTCTGCTCTGGTGTCTCCCACTTCGGCTGATCCGGCATCTGGTTCCTTTCTGCCGATGATTCGAGTGGCCGGCTCCATGTAGTCTGCTTCTGCTATATCCTTGGTCGTTGCGAGCATCCGTGCGGCGACCACGACTATGGGTAGGCGTAGCAGATCGTCGTCGCTGACAGCCGCTAGCATACCAGAGACGAGTGTGGGCTTCAGCTGAGCATCTCGTGACCTGCCCCGGCGCATGCGCTCATCAGCTATGCGTTGCCGAAGTCCGAGCGGGAGTTCCTTTGAGACTAGCGTGTGGATAGAGTTAGTAGTTACTTGCTCCAGCGTCGCGAGCTGATTGAGGCTGGCTCCGGCGAGATATGCTGCAGCGATCTTCTTTCTCCGTATGCGATAGGCCATCATCTTCTCGTTCCACGTAGGTGGATTCATCTGCTGCCTACGCTCGATCTCAGCTTCTAGCCAGTCGAGGTCACCTGGGTGAGAGCGAATCTCCTCCGGCGTCATACGGAGCGCTTTAGCGCGGAAGTATAGCTCCTTAAGTCTAGCGCTGAGCTCCGGAGTGATATCTTTCACTTCGCCCCCTCTCGCGAATGGGTAATTAATATAATAGTCCTACCCCGAGATGTCAATAGATGTCCAGCTGTGTGATGATCGCTGGCGAATTATTTATACATCAGCTCACTATCTAGTATTGCGCCCATTGTTCTGTTCGCCAGAGGCGCGCCGCAGCGTCGAGCTTTGGTTGTTCTCTCTCTCTCTCTCTCTCTCACTCTCAAGAAGGAAAAACGGCGCGCTCGCGTCTCGCACTCTATGGCACAGAACAATGGGCACCTTATTTACTAGTGAGCTGATGTATAAGTAGGTCGTGAGTGGTTTCAGTGACCACTGCGCGCACAAAAAGAGAGCACACCTCGACAGCTGTGTAAGCCTGCCAAGATGTGCTCTCTTAATGTGTAGTCTGATCGGATCGCGTAGCGGCTACGTAGATGCTCCTCCTGCTACTGCGCCAGTGCCCACTCCACTGAGGCCTTGGCCGCTTCCTCCTGCGTCGCGTACGCCTTACCATCCGCAGCGACGTACCTCGCAGGTGCTTCCTCGATGCCAAGCAGGTAGTTGACCAGCAACGTCTGCAGTTGGCCCGTGTCCTTCACGCCACGATCAGCGGACGCATCGCGCACTATGCGCTGACCAATGACTCTGATCGAGGACCCGTCGAGTGCTTTCCTGATCACTCCGGGAAAAGCCTCCTCGAACTTGGGAATGTTAGTGACCCTGAGCAGCGGGACCACGAATCCCTTTCCGTACTTGTGTACCGTCTCCGTCAGGAACTCGAACCCGAAATCTTCGGGCTTCGCGAGAATTGCGTTTTTCTCAGGCATGGTGAAAGTGCTCCTTTTCTGGGTTAGAAAGGTGGACGCTTCCGCCACGCGTTCCGGTTCAGATTCCACCGCATGGTCGAGGGCCGAAGGGGCTCGCGTGTCGTGTGTCGAACAATCGACGTTTTCACACGATAGGGGTCGTACCCGTTCGTTGCATCCCCGCATGTTGCCATGCGTGTATGTTGATGGCCCACCACGTCGGTGGGTTCGACGACATGTAATGCACGTTCAGTGCCACGGTGTTAACATGTTGTGTGGCAACATGTTGCGATATTAGCGATATGCCATTTCTGACACATTTGGCATACAACTTTCCGTAACATGTTGCATGACATCATGTTGCGATGTTACAACTTTGTATCATTGCCGCAGCGTGCAAGATATTGCATGTTGGCATGGCGGCGACTGACATCATCGCGACTGTGTCACGACATCGTGGCCACGCCACCCAGCTGTCACGACGCCGTCGCGATGATGTCGCTAATGGCGATCGACTGGCACCGTCACGACGGTGTCGCCACCAACATGTGGGCATGGGCAGCGAATGCCCATGTGAAGGTACCCCCCATAGCCCCGAAGTCAGCTGCCAGGAAAGGGAAAGCTGCTCTCAACAATCCGCGAGAAAGAAAAACTCTCCTCTTGTACAAACCCGTACTAGTGGCACTTCGCGCCGAGGGACCATTCCCCTATTGTGTCTTTGATAGAAAAGTGTTATATTGGGGCGAATGCGAGAGAAGCGGACAACTGCCGACACTCAACGTGTGGTAGATAAGTAGTGAGTACGCCCAGACGCTGATAGCGATGGCGGTATATCTAAAGGAGAGGTCTTAGTGTGGCATGCGAGCGTGCATCCCGTCGAGAGATCTTTCGACAGATCCGTCCCGGACCTCGGGCGCGCCTTGCGGCGAGACTATACGCCAGTGGCGCGGTGCCTACCAAGCGCGCAGCCTGCGAAGCAGTCGGACTCCACCCTAGCTACCTCACTATCTTGAGCTCCTCCGGGAACGAGACGATCAATCGTCTCATGGCCGAGGTCGATGAGCAGATCGGCGACGAGACGATAGCGACAGCTGTGGTGATACAGAAACTGTCGCGTAAGGCCCTGATGACAATCAAGGACCTTATGACCTCCTCCAACGAGCACATATCGCTCAAAGCCGCATCAGATATCCTGGACCGCAACACTGAGACGTCGAAGACTCTGAAGGCCCAAGTCACCACCTTCCACATCGACTCCGAAGATGCCAAGGCCCTCGCAGCGGCGCTCGTAGAAGGCGCCAAGGCGAAGGAGAAGTTCGCTGGCCAGGCACTAGGAGATGTGGTCACAAAGGAGCTCACCGATGGCGAGCCGACGCGGTCGCAAGCACAAGACGGGAGCAACGGGAGCGAGCATCACGAGGAACATCATGAAGGCGGCGAAGAGCAAGGGCGGGGGAATGGGAGCAGGGGCTTCGCCGAGAGAGGGCAGACGCCGTCCAAAGGGGATGAACCGCTCCGGGACGATACCAGGGTACTGACATGAACCCAACAGGCGGAGTAGTACTCTTCACGGCGATCGAGGTCGTGACAATGGTTGGCTGGCTAGCGCTAGCGCTACGTGGCCATTCGTTCGCCGCGATCGTAGTCCTCATCGTCGGACTCTTCCTCGAACATCTCGTCTCCTACAACGTCGGCACAGGGCAGCCCTCATTCCGGTTTCCGCTGAGGCGGCCCTAGCAGGTGCTCAACCCGGAGAAGGACCTGCCTCGTCTGGATGACGCCCTGGTGCGTAGCACCTCGGAGGACATCCGTCGTGACCTGGCCGAGGCTGCGTCGCGCAACCTGTACATGTTCTGTAAGGGCGTCCTAGGCTACTCGGACCTGACCGAGAACTGCCACGGGGCGCTCTGCACCTGGCACGATCAGAACGCTTCGCGATTCAAGCTGACATTGATGCCGCGTGGCCACCTCAAGACCACCTGCATTACCATCGGCAAGAACATGCAGAAGGTAGTGCAGAACGCTGAGGCGAGGATACTGATAGCCAACGAAACTGCCACTAACGCGCAGCGATTCCTGTCCTCGATCCGTGCTCACGCTGAGTCGAATCGAAAGTTCCGCACGCTCTACTCGTACCTGATCCCTACCGATCCGAAGCAGTGGAGCCTAGAAGCCCTGACCTTCGCGCGCCGAGGCGTCTACGCGTCTCCCACATTCGATGCTATCGGGATGACAGGCGCGATGACCTCGCGACACTACACGCACCTCTCGCTAGACGACCTGATCTCGGAAGAGGCCGCGAAATCTAAGCTGATCATGGACGACGTCATTACCCGTATCTCCAAGTTGATGTCGCTCATGGATCGGCCGGGAGTAGACACTGTCGATATCACCGGGACTCGATGGGCCTTCTACGACGTCTACTCCTACTTCATGGAGCGCTTCGGCGCGAAGATCTCTCGCTACATCCGCGCAGCGATCGAAGAGGACGAGCCAATCTGGCCAGAGCGCTTCTCGCTCGACACCCTCGCAGAGATCCGTAACGATCCGCATATGGGAGAGTACATGTTCAGTTGCTTGTACATGAACTCCCCTCGCAACGCGGAGGTCCAGGACTTCAATGTGCAGGACCTCAAGTTCTGGCGCTGGTCGGACAACGAAGAGTCTATAGTTCTGTACGACCGGAACGGCGACGTTGAAGAAGTAGTGGAGCTCACGGACCTCGACATTACCACCACTGTCGACGTGCGCTACGGCGAGAAACTCGACACGGACCGGGACGCGATCGTAACCTGTGGCACGACCGAAGGCGGCAAGGCCATTGTCCTCGATGCATGGGGCAAGAGGAGCAATCCTCTCGAGGTGGTATCACACCTCATTTGGACCATCCGGCGTTTCACGCCGCGCTGCATCGGTATCCAGAAGGTCGGCTACGAGATGTCGCTAAAGTATCATCTCCAAGCAGAGTGCGAGCGTCAGGGAGTCTACTGTCGAGTCGTCCCAGTCAAGCCTGGCGGGCCAGCGAAGAGTCACATCAGGGGCCTTCAGCCCGTAGCTGCGACGGGACGATTCTACGTGTCCCCAACTCAGCACCTGCTCCGTAACGAGCTCTCCGAGTTCCCGCTGGGCCAGTTCGACGACGTCGCGGACACGGCTGCTCTGCAGCTGCAGCTCTGGCGTGGCATCCTCTCTCCAGAGCGCATGACGCGCTACGCGGAGTCGGAGGCCAAGGTCCTGCGGGGCCTCTCAGGTGGCCGGCTCGATCGTGCAGCTATCGCCTCTATGACGCCGTCCGAGCTAGAAGACGCCGGTATCGACGTGGAGGACATGCGCTATGGAGAGATCACTGGAGTCGAGATCTCGTGATCGTGACGCCTCGTACAAATTTGTACAAGGCACACGCGCCGCAGGTGCTTGCCCAAATGGCGGCGCTATTGCGGAAGAGGAGGAGGCTGAAGATCTCTCGGACGGCGTTCCTGGTTGCGTGGTCCGTAGCCCGGAGGATGCTTGAGCGTACTCCAGAGTATCAAGCGTTTCGTCAGGCGGTTCTGGTACGAGACAGGTTCCTATGCAAGTCTTGTCATCGCCCTGCTCATACTGTGCATCATCGTAGGCCTGTGGTGCGTTTTCTTTCTCTCGCTCTTTGTCCGTCAAACGGCGAGGTGAAATGCCATGAGTGCCATGCCCTCATTCACCCGCACCTACGAAAAGCGGGCGAGATGGTGAACCTGGCTGCGACTGCCTAGGCTAGGCAGGAGGAATAGATGCCCCTAAAGAAGGGACGCTCTCGGAAGACAATATCTTCCAATATCCGAGAGCTCCACAAAGGGCCGCGCTATGCGGCCACGCGATCTGAGCACGGGAAAGACACGGCCAACGCACAGGCCATCGCTATAGCACTCAAGACGGCCCGAAAGGCCAGGAGGAAGAGATGAGATCACTGCTAGTGCTGGTGCTATTGCAGATCGGCGCTCCCAGCGCAGTCTCGCTACTCATCCAGGCCGCGGTAGCGATAGTAGTGCCTGCCCTCGCCGCTTACATCCTGACGGCGGTCTCAAAGACCTACGCGCCCGTCGCCAAGTGGGCCGACTGGGAGAAGCGTCTGCTCGCCACCGTCTACGCCATCTGCATGGCCGGCCTTGGCCACGCTCTCGGCCTCCATCTTCCAGACGCATGGGGCACGCTGAGCTCTGTCGACGTCCAGGCAATCCTGAACGCCGGCGTAGCGATGCTGCTCCACCGTATCTTCAAGGGGCCGGCGCTGCCGGGATCAGTAGCATGATCAGGCCCGTCTTGGGGTGGGGGGGAGGGGTGGCTGCCCTCGCGCTACTAATTCTACCCGGGCAGCCTGTTTTTCACAGTCGCCTAGGGGCTGCTCCTGGCACTGTTAGCGACCTGGCTATCGTGGCTCCGGTCGCCGATACGTTCGTCACGCTTGCGTGGACAGGAGTAGCTTCTGGTGACTCTACGATCGCACGCTACGATGTACGGCAGGCTATTGGCACATTCACTGGGGCGAACTTTCCTTGGGGCGGAGGCGGAGCGTCAGTAAAGAGTGGGACCTGCTTTGGCAATCGAGTAACGGGTACGAGTAGCACAGGCGGGGAGCGTATTACCTGCACAGTAGGGCGCCTAACGGCTAGTACCGGCTACAGCTTCGAGCTAGTTGCCTATACGGGGACCTTGAACTCCAATGCCGTATTTGGCCCACTCTCGAACGTAGCGACAGGGATCACAGCGCCTAGCACCGTGCCGCCAGTGGCTCGAGTTGTCGTCTCGCTCACTCAGGTGACCCTATTCGCCACGCAGACAGTTAAGCTCGGTGCTCAGCTTCAGGACGCTAGCGGAGCGATACTCTCTGGAACGGTAACATGGAGTGCCTCTCCCGCTAGTGTAGTAACTGTCTCTAGCACCGGCCTCGTCACTGCAGTCGCAGTGGGCTCCGGCACGATCACAGCTCGTAGCGCGAACGGTATCACTGGCACCTGTGCGGTAACGGTAGTACTTGTGCCCGTGAGGACTCTCTCTATATCCCCGGCACCAGATACTCTCGTTGTGGGACAGAGTATTCAGCTCGTCGCTTCTGCATTCGACTCTGCTGGACATCTACTAACGGGACGCCCAATCACCTGGACAGACTCGACGCCGAGTATCATCTCCGTATCTCCGATCGGGCTCGTCGGTGCTCTAGCTCCTGGTATAGGGATTGTCAAAGCAACAAGCGGGAGCATTATTCAGACTGCTACTGTGGTAGTGCTCTCGCCTCCGCCTCCTCCTCAGCCCGCGAGTACGACCTTCGTGGCCGTCTTACCGCGGGTCAAGACGTTCAAGTTCGTGCCGCCGATCGTATTATCTATCGGCATGGGGCAGTATGCGATGGCGTCGGCCGTGCCTGTAGATTCAGCGGGTGATCTCTTAGGGGACGTGGTTACGTGGACAGTCGCGGACTCGACCGTAGTGAAGGTAACTGTCCCGTTCCAAGGAGTGTCGAATGCGGCCGAGATCGTCGCCGTCGCGCCCGGCACGACTGTAGTGACTGCTAGCGTAGGCACGGTGGCAACCCGCGCGACTGTGACAGTCACGCCGGCGGACACGACGCTGCTCTCATGGCTTGTTGGCGGGGTGCAGGTGCCAAGTCAGCCGCTGCTCCGTCACTTCACCTTGCCGATTACCCTGACGCTGTTCAACCGGCCCTGCTACACGGTGAACTTCACTGCGCCGGGGATCGACTCGGTAGTGGCGACGACGCTGGCGTGCATCCGGAAGCCATGAGAGGAATCGACACTTCGCTAGTAGATCGTAGTATGAGTCGGCAAGATGCTACGATGGAGGTAGAGCGTATGGCGGGTTGGCTATACGATATGAAGATCGTTCCGCCGATGACGGAAGCGGCGACGTTCTTCATTCATAGGAGACGTCTTGCCTTCTACGCGCGTGACCCACGTCAGAGGGACGTCGAGTGACGACGCCACTGCATCCGGACTCTGAGTTCGAGTTCCGTGGAGCGGAGCCTCCTCAGCCGCCCGAGTCGGTAGATGTAGACCGAACAGGGGCAGAGAAGCCTGCTGAGACTACTCAGCGGCCGGACTTTCCTCCCTCAATTCTAGACGTCTCTCAAGAGCAGAAGGACAAGCTCCTAATCTGGCTCGATCAGTGGATTCGAGATCTCGAGAGCGCACAGTCTGATAAGATGACTGACTGGGCGGCACAGGAAGACGACTACCGTGCGCTGACGCCAGGTGCTCTAGAATTCGAGCCCTTTAAGGGTGCGTGCAGGGATGTAATCCCTGTAGGCGCAATGGCAGTAGATCCCATCCACGCTCGGCTGAGTATCGGCATCTTCAAGCAAGACCCGGTCTTCACGTTCAAGGCGCTAAAGAAGGAATACGCTTCCGAGATCAACTCGGTAGAGAAGTTTGTGGAGTTCTATCAGAAACACTACCTCAAACTCCGCAAGGTCTCCAGCCCTCGGCTTCTCGAAGAATGTAAGCTAGGCACGTGCGTCTTCAAGACTGTGTACGACGTAGACGAGTACCCAGTCCTGAAGTACGACGCAGCCTTCAAGCCCATTAAGGGTAAGGAGATTCGCTTCCGTGGGCCAAGGGTATTTGGGGTAAGTCTAGGAGATCTGCTTTTCCCGCCCAACTACGAGGACCTGCAAGACTGTCCCATCGTTGCTGAGCGACAGCGGACGACGTACGAGAAGCTCAAGGTCCGCGAAGCGGCCGGCAAGTTGGCGAACGTAGATGCGGTTAAGAATCAGCAGACGATCGGTATTCGTACTGATCTCGAATCTGCTCGAGAGCGCGCAGGCCGTCATGCGCTCCGCACTACGTTCGCCAATGAAGTTACAGTATACGAGGCGTGGTGCGACTACGATATCAACGGTGATGGACTGCCGGAGCATCTAGTCATCACGTATCATAAGGACAACCGCGCTATCCTGCAGCTTCGCTACAACTGGTACTTCCATCAGCGTAAGCCGTACACGCTGATTCCTTATACCACGACGAACGACTCACTCTACGGCTTGGGCATTCTCGAGATGACCAAGCCCTTCCAGGACGCGATCACGAGGTTGCATCGTCTCGCTTCCGACAATGCATATCTGGCCAACGTCAGAATGTTCATTGTCAGGCGAAACTCGGGAATAGAGAAGGTTCCTCGTCTCTACACCGGCCGATGCTTCTTTGTCGATGAGCCAAGTAAGGACTTCATTCCGTTTGCGGTGAGCGACATCTATCCATCAACGCTAGCGGAACGGCAGAATCTCTTCGGTATGCTAGAGAAGCGCACCGGTGTCAGCGACTATCTCACTGGACGAGAGTCTCCTGTTATTGGCACTCGCGCAACGGCGACGAGCACGCTAGCTCTGATTCAGGAAGCCAAGGCGCGGGTCGAAGAGGTGCTGCAGAATATCCGAGACGGCTACGAAGAGATCGTTCAGAACTGCATCTCGATCTGGATTCAGTTTGGCACGGGCGGAGTTGAGGATCTCATCTTTGGCGGCGATCAGGTTGCACAGGATGTGAAGAAGTTCTTCAACTCTGTAACGCAGGAGAACGTGAACGGGCTCTTCGCGGTTGGCCTAACCGTCACCGAAGCTGCCACTTCTAAGCAGGCTCAGCAGCAGATGCAGCTGGCGCTTATCCAGATCATGATGCAGTATCTCGAGAAGGTGCTGCAGGCTGGCGAAGCTGCGCTGATGGCAATGAAGCAGGGCTTGCCCGAGTACACGGAAATGGTCAAGGAGGTGATGAAGGCGGCGAGGGCGATGTTCCTCGATCTGACGAAGAAGTACGACGTGGCGAACCCGGAGGACTACATTCCAGATCTGGAGAAATACCTTGAGAATGCCGGACAAGGAGGGCAGCCTCCCGTTGGACCAGGAGGAGGCAATGGAGCTACGGGACAGCCTGGAGGAGCTACAGACGCATCCGGCGTACCTCTGGGTCGTGGCCCGTTTAGGGGACCAGCTGTCCCAAACCCTGCGACGCCTGGAGGGGGAGCAGGATCTGGGCCTGCTGCGGCAGTTGCAGGGGCAGGCTAGGGCAATACGCGAAACGCTGGACATGCCGGAAAAGTTGATGCAAGAGATCGACAACACTGACTTCCAGACAGCCCGGAGAGTGACCCGTGGGAGCGACAGCGACGCCAGAGAAGAGCGAGCAGCAGCCAGTTAGGGTAGACGTCATGCTAGACGACGTTGGGGATGCGCTCAAAGCGGAAGAACAGAGGCAGAGCGAAGAAGCTGATGCAGCGAAGAAGAAGAAGGAGCGCGAAGATGCTGCTGCAGAGCGCGATGCTGACCCGAGGGTCAAGGCGCTAGAGCAGGCGCTACGGATCAGTGAGGAGTCGCGGAAGCGGACGGAGATGTTCGCTGCGCCTCCGACGGAGAGGAGAGAAGAGGTTGTCGCTCCGAAGGAGCTAAGTAGAGAAGAGCTAGAGGAGCTGCACAAGACGAATCCCCTCGGGGCGATTGAGTACATGCAGACGAAGGCCATCCGTGTGGCAGAGGAGAATCTTGCCAGACGACTAGGCCCCTTGTCTGCAGGTGCTGCAACGTCGGCGAGGCAGCTTGCAGAGCAGAAGTACCCGGACGAGTTTCAGATTCTTCGAGACGACATCGACACAGTCTTGAAGAACCCGGCAGTTGATCAGAACGCAATGGGCAACGCCAAGGCGTGGGACGATCTGATCTCGTACGTGCGAGGGAAGCCCGGCAACTTCGAGAAGATGCTCGACCACCGGGCAAGCAAGAAACAGGAAGTTGAGCGTACGGCTGCGAGAGAGCACGAGGTGGCCGCTGCAGGAGTGCATACGCGCAGCGAGGTGCGCAGTCCGCCACCGGCGAAGGGTAGCTCGCTCGACGCGACGGAGAGGGAGATTGCCAAAGCGATGGGCATGACGGACTCGGACTACATCAAGTGGAGGAACATCGGCAATGGCTGACAAGGAAGCACTGGAGACAACTCCGCCGGTGGCCGAAGAGGCGATCGCTGCTCCGAAGACCAAGTCGGAAGCGAAGGCGATCATCAACAAGATGCTCGAGAAGTTGCAGAAGATGGACGATCAAAAGCACGGCGGCGCGAGATCGCGACTGCCGAAGGCGAGGATGCTCGACGCGTCGGCTCTGGAGAGTAAGGATCCGGAGCATCACTACTGCTACGTGAACACCGAGGATGAGGGTAATCTACAAGGTCACGCAGATGATGGGTACGTGGCAGTGCCAGAGAAGGAAGCGGAAGCGGCTGGAGTGAGAGTTCACGTCGGGGAGACCCGATTGATGAGGGTTCCTCGTAAGATCTACGAGGAGAAGATGGACGAGTCGAAGAGACTCAACGACAGTCGCCTGAGGGCTCACCGGGCAGAGGTCCGAGAAGCAGTTGCAGCCGTGCATCGTGAGCTACAGAAGAGGGGATACGACATCCCTCTCGAACGGCTGCTGGTGGACGAGTAGAACGCTGGAGGAAAAGTGGCAAGTTCATTTCCAGCCTTCGTCGCCCATGCTGGCGTAATCGACGAGCCAAAGCAGTACGAGGCTACGTTCCTGAGCACGGACACGTCGCAGACTGCCGAGTTCGTGTTCTTTGACACAGCCGACAACAACGTGAAGGTGTGTGGAGCAGACCCCGCGCTCATTCTCGGGCTGTGCACAGGTAGTGGGCCAGCTTCGACGTTGCAGCAGAAGCCGAGTCCCTACGCGCTGAACAAGTCTCCAGTAGCGGTTCTGTCGAGCGACATCATCATCGGGCTGAGCAGTACCACGACTCCGTCACTAGCTTTCGTGACGAGAAAGGGTGGGCTCACGAAGGTCACGACAGGTGGTAGGAACATCTGGCAGTGCGACACATCGAAGACCGCTGGCACGGCGAGGTTCGTTATCATCGACGTGGACATCGTCAACGGCATCTTCTACGTTCGCTTCCTGCCGGCCAACCTACAAGGTCAGGCAGTCGTCAGTTAACCGGAAAGGAGCTACAGCATGGTTATGGTACGTGGCGCCTTTTCCAACCTACTGGCGCCTGGGTTCCGAAAGATCGTCTTCGAGACGTACAAGGAAAGACCCACTGAAGGCGATCGCTGGATCAACATGGGCAGTAGCCAGCGAGCGTACGAAGAAGATTTCCCGATCGCCGGCTTCGGCACCTTGCTCCCAAAGGGCGAGGGCGCTCCGATCACCTACCAGGACGCAATCCAGGGGATTCTCAAGAGGTACATCTGGACGACGTTCGGGCTGGGCTTCAGAATCACGGAAGAGATGATGGAAGACGACCTGTACGGCATCATGGGAGCGAAGATGTCGAAGGCGCTCGGTCGTTCGGCCAGGAACAACTTCGAGGTGGTAACGCACGCGGTTCTGAACAGCGCGTTCGACACGGCTGTGAACGGGTTCACCTCTGGTGAGTCCCTGATCAGCACGAGCCATGTGACCTTGAGGGGTCTCACGCAGAGCAACAGGCCGGCGACGGACACGAACATGTCGCTGCCGGCGCTACAAGCTGCCATCGAGGCATTCCACGCCTTGAACGACGAGGCGGGGATTCCGGCGATGTTCATTCCGAAGTGGGTGATCTACGACGTTTCGAACCACTGGATCGTCAACCAGATCCTCAAGACGGAGAAGCTGCCTGGCGGCAATCAGAACGACATCAACCAGCTGGCTCGCGAGGGGATGACAGGGTTTCTGGACCACTACCTCACGAACCCGAAGGCATGGTACGTGCTGGCTGACAACCACGACCTGAACTACTTCGACCGGCGGAAGCCTCGTCTGACAAACACGGACGACTTCGAGACGGGCGACGCGAAGTTCAAGCTGACTCGCCGCAACGGCGCCGGCTTCGGCGACTGGCGTGGCGTGTACGGCTCACCTGGCATATAGGGGGTCACGATGCCTCTCGTAGGAACCCAAGGGTCCGCTTACCCCTATCCATCTACTCGTAGCATCACTACGAGTGGGCGTAGGGGTGTCATGCGCGGCATGTCTGCTGCGTATCACCAGACGTGGGCGGCTCCGACTGCTGTGGTGACTAACGGTTTGATCACCGCAACGCCGGGGCCGAACACGGCAACGTTCACGTACGTTCCGGGAACGGCACCTTTCACAGGTACGCTGGTCTCGGGGAACAAGGCAGTCCTGCTTCCGACGTACGGACCGTGGACAGGAAGTAGAAACGTCGTGATCACGGTCACTCACGGGTCAGCAGTCGTGGCCCTGAGTGGCTTGATCACAGGGGTCGATGTGTACGGAAACACCATCGTCGAGGCCTGGTCGGTCACGGCTGGTGGGACGACGAAGACATTCACTGGAGTCAAGGCGTTCAAGAACATCACTAGTATCACGGCGGTGGCGGCGGCAGACGCAACACTCGACACCATCATTGCCGGCGACGGCAACGTGCTGGGACTGGACGTGAGGAACGAGACTCCGGGTGCTGGAGCAGCACTGAAGGAACTGGTGGACGGAGCGCTGGTGACAACGGGTACGCTAACCGCGATTGGCGTAACGTCGGGCTATTCTTCGGCGTTTGCCGCTGATCCGCGGGGCACGTACGCACCAGCGACGGCCCCTAACGGGGCGCACAACTACGACGTCTGGGTTCTCTCAGACGATCCAGAGTTCAGCGCAAGCTGATCATCTGGTACAGGTTTGTACAAGATGCGACGAATGATCGCTGTAGGTGTAGTGGGTTCGTGGGCAGGCGACTGGCAGATCGTTCAGGGTAACGAACGCGCTGCCGTCGCCTCGCCCATAGGGGACGGAGAAAAGGTCTGGTTGGAGGGAGAGGGAGATGACGTCTGTGATGTCGTCAATCTAGGCCCTATTCCTATCATACTGGACGTGACCTTCTGGCGTCGCTACCGAGTCATTAAGGACGGTAGTAGGGCAAAGCACGAGCTACCTACCACTGTGGAGATAATACTTAATGTCTCGGCACCTGCACCGCACGATTGATCTCACGATCGCCAACGGTGGAACGGATAGCAACATAGTCGTAGGTACCGATGGACGAGTCGGATTCGGCTCGTCGCACGGTATCACGATCTGGGCACCAGCGGCACTGACAGGTGTCATTACCGTGCTAGTGTCTTACCTGCTTACTCCCACGGTAGAGTTCGATACACTCCAGCTGACTCCTGGAACTGACGTGACGATAGCTGCCGGTAAGGCTGTCGTCATTCCACATCCCGGCTTCTATGCTCTGCGGCTTCACAGTGCGAGTGCTGAAGGCGCACAGCGAGTGTTCCAGCTGGTCTCCCAGGTAGACGGATCGTTGTGAGTGAGCCGATAGTAGCGGGGATAGCGGCCCTGATACTGACGTTACTCGTTCACACCGGGGCGCTATTTTATTGGGGCGGCACGGTGAAGCAGATGCTAAGAGATCACGATAAGAGAATTGAGAATCTGGAGCGACGAGCGTACCCGCGTCGGGAAGACTCGAGACAACACCAGTAAAGGAGCGCCGTACACATGGCTGAGCGGTATCGCTGGACTAAGGCGGACATCGCGCTAGCGGCGACTGTGGCAAAAACAGTCGCAGAGCTGCAGACAGCCGCAACGAGGCGTGCGTGGATCGCCGGCTGGTGGATCAGCTTTGACGGGGCGACGGCGACGAACACTCCTGTGCTAGTGGAGCTGCTTCGCGCTTCGGCGGGCATCACGGGAACGACGCTTGCGGCGAACCCGGTGGACGTGGCGGGCGTAGCGGCGGTCAGCACTGTTAAGCACACGGCCACCGCCGAGGGGACGGGAACCACGGTGCTCGACACCTGGAGATTGCCCCCGACGAGCGGGATTCAGATACCGTTCGAGCAGAGAGACTACGTGCTCGTCGGCGTCAGCGCCTTCTGGCGTATCCGGTGCACTGCACCGCAGAACGTCAACACCACGGTCGGCTTCTGGTTTGAGGAGTAATCCTCATGTACTGTGATATTGACGAGGTAGCTCGCTCGTTAGCTCGAATCGGCAAGATGGCTCGCGACATGCCACCGTCCTGGGATGGTGCTAAGTGTCGCACGCTAGTTGCTGGTCCGAGCTTCGAGCATGTTGGCTACATGCTACCGGGTAGGGGACTACAGCTCGACTGCGATCTCAAGTATCTCGGAATCAAGAAGCCGCTTCCGTTTGTGTATCAAGATACGCTTCGACGGAGGCTGTTCGAGATACTTCGTAGCGAGCGCGGAGCCATAGCCACGTACGACGGCATCATCAACGCTCGTGCTAGTGGGCAGTTCAACGACGTTCCGTTCACCAAAAATACGCTGACCACGGTAGCTAACCAGTGGTCATCGCTACTACGAGCTGGCGGGCAGCCGGCAGCGATGGTCGTCAACGCGACTACTGCTCCGACAGAGACGGCTACCGATCGCACGACAACTGGTGCGCTGTCAGTTGGGTTAGTGAATCCTGGCGGCTCCAATCGTAAGTATCTACTTACGTTTGGCTTTGGCTCCAGTTCCACTATCAACTTTGCGCTGCTTCTAGACGTGCACGTTCAAGGCGGCGCATTTAGGCTGACCGTTTCCACTGCCGAGACAGTTGCCTCTCCGGTGGCAGTCGTAAGAAATTACGGGAATGCCGCCACTGGCGCAGGAAACTGCATTAGCTTCATTGAAACAACTGCTAGCAGTGCGACGGCGCATACCCTTACAGTATCGTACAAGAATCAGGTCGGCTCGTCTACTTCTGTTGTCTTTTCTGCTCCTGCCACTGCCGGAACTATCGACGGAATATACCCTGTCGCGTCGACTAACTGGTTCATTCCGCTGGCTAGCGGCGACTTTGGCGTGCAGAGCGTGTCACAGACACAGAGCAACACGATACTGGCTGCTGGAGTGCTAGCGCTGATACTACACTATCCGTTGATGCTAGTTCCTGGCATTACGGCTAACGTATACATCGAGCGAGACTCTACTGTTCAGATCGACGCGCTCACTGAGCTAGCGAATAGCTCTCAGGTTTTGGGCTGTTTAGGCGTGTTTGTGTTCACTAACGGCACGACGTCTGGACAGTTTACTGGAATGTACAGGACCTGTGAGGGGTGATGCTAGTAGCTAACAACATAGGTCCGGGAGGAACGTTCTTAGGCGGCGGTATCATGGCTCGCGGTTCATTGTTGCTTGGAATCAGCAATACCATGATAATCGCGGGCTTTAGCGCATCTGCCCATATCATGCAGTGCATGGAGGGCGTCGGCGCATTTGCGCTACGTCGGCATAGAGGCAAGTTCGGTGGTACTCAGCCGCAACTGGCGTTTGACAGAGAGAGGCAGTAGTGCCCTCTAAGTATCAGATACCGATTCGATTCAAGTCACTGGTTACGCCACTGTTTCCAGTGTCTATCGTGGTATTTGCGCTACCGATAGCAGCAACACAACTCCCTCCGAATGTAATAAGCGTTGCTCCTATTGCCGCTCCGTCGGCAGCAGTAGCTGCTCCAGTCGTATACAGCTATCCAGCTCAGCTGGAAGAAAAGTCTCCGTTTAGGCCGATCTTCGTTCGAGTGCTGGCGCCTGGTGTCAGCTTCATTGTTCCGCGGCCGATCATATACAGCTATCCACCATTCGTAAGCACGGCTTCGCCTATCTTCGTGCGAGCTGTGCCGCCAGTGCAACAGCTGACGCCGAATGCGCCTCCGATAAGGGTGTACGGCTATCCAGCGCCACTAGTTAATAGGGCTGCATTTGACGTTAAGATAGTGCAACCTGTACCGTTGCCGCCGGTATTCGTACCGACTGTCAACGTTGTGAACGTAGCTATACCGACGACTGCTATCAACACGACGTTCCAGGTCGCGCACGGGCTATCGCAGATTCCTCAGATTGTGCTGGCTACGCTATCGGGACGGACAGAGGGCGCTAACACGAACGGGAGGCAGCATACCAAGAAGGGCTTCGGCGCTGCGGTTCTACCACGAGGTGGGGTACTGAAGCAGTACTGCGTAGGTAGCGACTCGGATGACAATAACTCCGTGACGCTAGCAAGCTCCTCGTTCGAGCCGAACATAGCGTGCGTCATGGCACCTGGAAAGGACCCGAACAGCAAGACGATTGCTGGGGCGTGCGCCATTCAGTCGATAGACGCCACGAACATCACGTTCGTTATCAAGACACAGTTCGACCAGAGCTACGAGCTGTTCTTGCAGGTGTTCTCCGGCGACTTGAATATCACCTGGCTAAAGATACAAGACTATCAGGCTCCTCTAGCAACAGGCACCCAGGCCATTACAGGAGTCGGGTTCAAGCCAGATTTTGTTCTGTTCTTTGGCCCACATCTGAGCCAGGGTGCTACGCAAGTCGACCTTGAGGGCGGTAGCGGGATGTTCCTCGGGGCGTGTGACAAGAATCTGAACCAGTGGACGCTAGCTAGTGGCGTGAACGACAACGGTGGCGGTAGTGCGCCGTCGTCGGCAGGACGAGCTAGAAGTTACATGAGAAGTGGCCAGGCACTCGGTATACTGAGTCGCGATCATAGTGCGTTCAACTCGATAGGGTCAGTTCAGAGCCTAGACGCAGACGGCTTCACGCTTAACTGGACTATCAGTCTGGACTCTGGACAGTTGACAGGACGCGAGTTCGTTGCGCTATGTGTGCAGGGGCCAGTGTTCGTGGTGGGTAACTACCTATCCCAGACGGATACGGCTGAGCACCAGGTCGTGAGTGGCATAACTCCTCCAGAGGGGCTACTCATAGCTAGCGCGAATAAGCCAGCTTCGGCGCTCAACGTACTCGACAGTAACGAGAACTGGTCAGTCGCATTCTGTAAGGACAAGACAGTTCAGCTAGCGCAGTACGTTGGACAGAAGGATACCCCGTGGGCTCCGAACACGGTAGCCTACACCGGTATTGAGTATGATGGTAGCTACTTGAATCTCGACACGGCCGGTGCGGTAGTTGGCAAGGCGGCCGTCTCGACTATCGCCGCGGACGGATTCAAGATCACACATAGCGTAGCCGATGCTGCACAGAACTTTGTTGGCTACGTGGCCTATGCACATCCTACACCTCCGGCGATTAGGACGACTGTTATCAAGACAGTCAAGCCTAACGGTGGTGGAGACTATCTCAATCTGAACACAGGAATTCAGACTGAGGTGCTTAGTCATAAGAATCTGTATCTCGAGAACATCATCCTAGAGTTCGACTGCTATGCCGGTACGGACTCTATGGCGGTTAAGTTCCCGAGCGCCAGCGACGCGACGACGGCCGGAAAGGGCTTCATCTCTAGTCCATCTAACTACGTCTACGTGAAAGCTGTTCAAGGTCACGTGGGGTTGATGGACTACAGTGGGAGTACGTATCTACTCGACCTTGTGAGCACACATAGCTCGAGACCGTTCCAGATGAACATGGAGAACATCTTCCTCGAGCAGCTCCAGATTCGTCTGACGGTCAGCGACGGTACCGAGGGCGCAGCCTACTCGATGGCGACGTTTGGCCTTGTCGCACCGACGCTGTGGATAATGAAGAACTGCATTGCCAAGGCAGTGCTCTCGAACAACTCAACTGCGTTCGGCTTCGAGCCACCTAATATACAGTTCGACGTGGCAGGAGTTAAGGCGTACCATATCAACTGTATTGCATACGACTTCTTGAGTCGTGACAACCAGTTCAGTGGGTTCCAGACGTACAACTGCGGCAACCAGCTGATAGTCCATCTGAACTGCACAGCTGTGAACTGTCAGCAGGGATACCAGGACCACGCTGATGTGATAGATCTGAACTGTGCTGCGCTAGGATGCGATAACGGCTGGAACACGGCGCTTGCAGCTACGCACCCTGGGCCGAACCCGCTAAGCGATTACAACTTTAGCACGACTGGCCCGCCGTCAATAGGAGAAGTGGGTCTACCTGGCACTGATCTCGAGGTCGCTGTCGATCCACACGGTCCGCATAGCGGAGGCGGACAGGCTGCGTACTTGCAGGATCTACTCAACGGAGTGCCGATACCCCTACCTGGTGACACCGGCCTTATCGGAAAGGGCGTTAACCTATCGGCCAATCCGTACTTCCCATTCAATGTGGACGTACGAAACACAGTACGCACTGTGCCGTGGACAATAGGCGCTTTCCATGTTAGCGCTGCCGCTCCAGTAGTGCAGGGTGTGTGGTGGGCGTGGGTAGGAGGCGTTACTGATACGCAGGCGACGGTAAAGATTAGGCTGAACGCGGCCTCTGGAGCTGTCAGACTGCGAGTTTCGCCGAATCCAACCCTTGTAGGATACACAGAGTACGGTGACGTGGCCACTAATGCCAATAAAGTAGCCACTTTCATTGTCCTTGTAGGCCACGATACACAGTATTACTACCAAGTCTTCATTGGCGGCCTAGCAGTCGGCCCCATTGGGACCTTTAAGAGCTTCCCGCTACTGTCGCAGCCGGCTTCTTTCGTATTCGCATGCGGAGGTTGCGCTGAAACTGGCTCGAATACGAATCTTTACACGACTTTGAAGAACCAGAATCCGCTGCTCTACCTAGTTTACGGCGATCTTCACTACTGGAACATACTAAACAACGACGTAACGCTGTTCCGTGGAGCGTTCGACGCTGCGATGATCGCCAAAAGGCGTGCTTTGTTCCTGTCTTGCTCGTCAGATTACGTCTGGGACGACCACGACTTCGGAGCGGATAACACGAGCGGCACCAGTCCGGCCAAACCAGCAGCGCAGGCGGCATATCGAGAGAACTTCCCGGCCTACGCGCTACCATCGGTAGACGGATCTATCTACCACTCGTTCATAGTGGGTCGCTGTCGGTTTGTCGTGACAGATTTGCGCTCAAATCGCGATGCAGACTTCAATCCAGATGGACCTACGCACGTGATGATGGGCGCGACTCAGTTACAGTGGTTCAAGGACCAGCTGATGGCGGCAAAGAGCGCTAAGCAGCTAGTGTTCTGGTTCTCGACAGTGCCCTGGATAGCGCCGGTGGGCGACAACTTCTCTGACGACTGGGGCGGGTTCGCAACTGAGCGGAAGAATATCAGCGATTTCATACAGGCGAACGGTCTTGCGAGTACTCTTATCATCGTGTGTGGTGATATGCACTCGGCAGCGATAGATAACGGCACGCACGATGTCTATACGACTGACGGCCTAGGCAATCACTGTACAGTGTTCTTGCCGTTCCCCGAGAACCAGACGACACAGATCTACGGCGGCGTGTATACTCAGGGCCCGCTAGCTCACGTTGGCGCGAGGCTAATGGGCTTTGCGGGGCTAGTGCACGTCACTGACGATAGCCACGTGATCACTGTCACTATGGAGGTCTGGAACGAACTCGGACCTCAGCTAACGTTTACGAAGGCGTTTAGCCTCGAGGCTTGCTTCCCAGTAGTAACGTGGCAGATAGACCCTGTCACAGCAGGAGTAAGTGGCGTAGCCTCGTCGTTCACAAAGCTCTCAGCCGGCGCTGTGCCCGCATTCACACCGGTTGGCCTATCAGTTCCAGTAAAAACTAAGATCACCCCAGCAGGCACGACGTTCACGCACGTCACTGGAGTTGATCCATGTCTATGACGTTGACGCTGCTTCAGCAATACGTGCGAAGGCGGATAGGTAACCCATCTGCTACGGACGTGACTGATGCGACTCTTGCAGGTCATGTCAACGACGCCTACGAGGAGATTCGAGACAAGTATAAGCACACTCGCGGTCGCGCCAGGGCAACGTTCTCGACAGTGCTCGGGACTGATAAGTACCGAATCACTGACGTCACGGAGGTGCTCTACAAGGCGTGGGACAGGACGAACGATCAGGAGCTAGAAGTGGTAGGGATCAATTACCTAGTCGAGAACGACTTTATCGACTCGGTACAGGGCAAGCCGGTGAAGGTTGGACGCTTTGAGGACTATATTCAGCTACTTCCCGTCCCAAATGGCGTCTACCAGATTGAGCTGTACTACAAGGAGAAGTTCACTGCACTGGTGAATAGTAGCGATATTCCTGATCTACCAGATGCGTGGCACAGGGGCATTGGTATTCTCGCGTCGTTTAACTACTACGATGTAGATGGAAGAGATGCCGCCAAGGCTACGTACCAGATGCAGGTGTACAAGAACTGGCTGACAGACAAGCCAGTCGAGTCGCATGAGGAGACGGAGGCTATCGACTCTGGGGTCGAGATGCCGTCTCTAGCGAGACAGACAGACAAACGTCTCGACTTCGACCATTCGTCATGAGAGGCTGCGATGCCGTCGTTCGGCATGACTTCTATCAAGGTGCTAGATACTTGCCACCCTATGCTACAGTCGTTGTTTCTAGAGGTGGTGAAGGAATACGACTGCCAGGCGCTCGTAGGTGCGAGAACGGTGGCCGAGGAGCTCCAAGCAATCAAAGACGGTCGGTCGAAGCTGAGCGATCCGATGACGTCGAGACACGTAATAGGTCCGGGGCGCACCGTGTCAATGGCGCTAGATGCAGCCCCGTATCCGGTCGTGTGGCCGAGCCTTTTACACATGAAGCTGAACGAGTACACGCACGCAGTGGGAAGATTCTACCACTTTGCTGGCTACGTGCTTCATGTGGCCCACTCGATGTCGATGCCGATAAGATGGGGTGGAGACTGGAACGGGGACCTGATCTTTACAGATCAGACGTTCGATGACCTGGACCACTTTGAGCTGATAGTATGACGAATCTGGGACCTGTGGAGGTTCGACCGGGACCGTGGCCGTACTTGATAGCGCTACTCGCTGGAGGGGCGCTAACATACCTGGTCTTCTGCGTTCAGCGACCGGGCAAGCCGGTTCCTCAGATCGTAACGGTGTACAATACCGTGCACGACACGGTTAGATTAGAGGGTCCGAGTATCGTCACCACGGATACGTTGCAGATCGTGGAGCAGGTTACTTTGCACGACACCGTGCAGATACTGATTCCGGCTGATACAGCAAGGAGGCCAATGCTATGGCCCGTGCTAAACGTTCAAGTTGGGCGATCGAGAGGGGATACTACAACCTCGACCACCTTCAGCTTGCGCTCTGGCCGGTCGGTAGTGAGCCGGATCTGGACACCAGGGCCCCTGAAGAGCCTATGGGCAGACAGCAGCGGGACGCCGAGGATGGACTTCTACCCGTCCGTCGAGCCAAAAGGGATAAGCGCCGCTACTAAGGGATTGTGGGCGGCGATAGGTTTCGGAGTCTGCAAGCTCGCTAAGTAGTACGAATTTGTACAAGGGGGCGTATGGGTTACTCTGCGACATGGAATGAGGCGGCGCCAGTAGGTAGCGTAGCGCTGGCGAGCGATCTCGATACCGTCATCCAGCAGCTAAAGCGGGACATTCGAGAGCGGATGGACCCGCTGTTCAGAATCGCGAACCTGAACACGACGAGTACTTCAGACGTCAGCCTCGCTACGTTCTCGCTACCTGCTAACACGTTGCAGGACGATGGAGCACAGATCCGCATAGTCGCCGTAGTTCGCGCCGCTACGCAGAACTGTGTGTTCCATAGCAAGTTCGGTGCGACTGACATTGGCAACAGGACCGTTCTTCTAAACACAGCTATTGTACTTGAGGACGTTGTGGTACGGACCAGTGTCAACACTCAGCGAGCAGCAGCTGTCGGAGCTGCGAATGCCTCCGTAGCGCCAGCAGAACTTCTATCTGGTGCGGTAACATTAGACTTCCGCGGATCAGTAACTGCTGGAGGTACGCTGACTATTGACAGCATCGAGGTTTGGCAGAGAGGAGTGAGACCGTAGTGGCTAGGTCAATAGGTAACGCGAGACCGATTCAGAGCGACCCGCTACCGGCGCCTTTTCGACCGCCAGTAACACCGGAGACGGCACCTCAGCCACTAACGTTCTTTTCGCCTGGAAAGGGGCTGAATACCAATCTGCCTCTGAATCAGGTCCCCAAGGAGCAGGCGATCTTCATGAAGAATCTGCTCATGGATAGGGGACATCTTGCGACAAGAAAGTCAGTCGGGCCGCTAGGCGGCGTGTTTGTTCAGCCGTGCATGGATGCCTTCGATTTCGTTATTGGCTCCGGCACTGTCATACCTTTACGATTCACAATAGTTGGCATGGAGAAGTTCGACGGCACCAACTGGGTCGCGATTGCGGGAGTCACGTTCACGGGCAACGCGAACAACTATATTGCCGTGACGTCCTTCGGCGAGTCGCTAATGTTCAGCAACGGTGTAGACGGACTCTACATATTCGACCCAACTCTTGGGGCTGCGACGAAGATCACAGGCGCCAATGTCCCGAGCGCTCAACATCTGACGACGTTCGGAAACAGGGTCATTGCCACGAACGTCATTGACGACTCGGGTGCTCACCAAACACGGCTACGTTGGTCTGTGAAAGACAACAGTCTGTTATGGGATGAAACTGACCCTATCAACCTGGGAGCCGGCTTTGAAGATGTAACGGCGTCTCCAGGGCCGGTAGTAGATATCTGTCAGGCAACGTTTCCCTTTACAGACCAGTTGGCGCTACTGTTCCGGCTGCGTAGTGTCTGGCTGATCTCTCAGACCGGCGACGTGGACGCACCGTTCAGGTTCAGTTTGCAGTTTGACGAGATCGGCACGGAATCGCCGTACAGCCTAGCAAGGATACCTGGCGGTGTCATTGGCTGGCTGAGAGACAACTTCTATCTGATCTCGCCTCAGGGGCCTACGCAGGTGGGAACAGATATAGCGGATCGGCTATTCTCCGTCATTCAACATCCACTACAGCTATTCGGCCGCTACGATCCAGTCAGGCAGGAGTACCGCTGCGTCGTGCCGGACGACAACGCAATATATCGCTACTCTCTTCGCGAGAAGGGATGGACTAAAGACGTATATCCCTTTACTCCAAGAGCTGTAGCACCAACGCGATTTAGGGCGCCTGGTGGCCTGACGATAGATCAGCTGATAGGTACGATAGATGCCCAGGTGGGCACTATTGACGACCTGAGTGGAACTGGACTCGTAGACGGGATGTACGTAGTTCAAGGCCCTAGTCAGGGCTACGTCACGCGAGAAGATCCAGCGCAGACGTCCGACATAAACACGCTCGGCAATCCCGTGATAGAGCAGTTTGAGATAGATACGGGGATGATCTCTACAGACACGTACTTGAAGAAGATCCAAGTGAACGAGGTCCAGATAGAGTATGTGTCTCCAGTCTTCGACGTCACGGTGATTGTAGAGTACTCAACGGACGGGGGAGCGAACTGGTTATCGTTCTCGTCCGTCTTACTAACTGCGAGCACGTTTCCGGATATACAATCTATCCGGAAGACGATCGAGGCAAGGCAGCTGCAGTTCAGGTTGCTGAGCTCCTCGCTAGCTGCGCTACCTGATAGGTTCCAGCTACTAGGCGTGCATATCTTCACCGAGGTGGGAGCGCTGAAGGAGCCGTGAGAGTTGACCGAGTCATTGACAACACTACCCAGTCGCTCGGGAGAGTTCTCGACGCACTGGCGAACAACCTCACGCCGGCAGATAACTGGCGTGCAAGGCTCGCGGGACCGATAGTCACACCAGGAGTAGCTGACACGGAGTTCACGGTAGAGCATAGACTAGGGATCGTTCCTACGCACTACATCTGGAACGTGGATAAGGGCGCAGTAGTTTACGACTCGAGGCGAAACCAGTGGACAGAATCGCAGCTGTTTCTAAAGTGCAGCTTAGCGACGGCGACAGTCTATCTAATAATCTTGTAACTGTCGGTCGCTATCGGCTGAAGATGATGACGTTGTCGTGGGAGAAGCTACTCCTTATATGGGAACAGATGAAGAGATTCCGTACGCTCTTCAGTGACCTAACGAGAGGTGACCTCGACAACTTCATTCGGTATATCACGAACGACGATACGCTATGGCTCGAGATCTGGAAGGATCGGGAGCTCGTGGGGATAGTGACTCTCGAAGATCTCCACCGGATCATAGACTTCGAGACGCATATCCTGTTCCTCGACCGCGACATGACAGATAAGCTACCGATCGTGAAGGCTGGAGTGCTGTGGGTCTTCGACAACTTTCCGATCCAGCGGATGAGCGTAACGTTGCCGCCGATGTACTTCGCGACGATCAGGCTAGTGAATGAGATAGGATTCAAGCAAGAAGGCAGAAAGAGGGAATCGCTGCTGCTCAACGGCAAGTGGATCGACCAGTACCTATTCGGACTGACCAGGCGGGAGGCCTACGCAAAGTGTCGTTCCTAACAGGGAAGCAGAAGTCAGGTCCGTCGATGCCCCCGGACATCGGCCAACTTCGCCAGAGCTTTGCAGATTTCCTGTCGCAGCAGGGATTCAGCACAGCGATCAACGGCCCGATGGGAGGGCCGACTCTCGACACGTCGCCGTACAAGGCAATGTTCGCTCAGAACCGAGCGGAGGCGCTAGCCGGTGCGAAGGAGTCGGCAGGCAACTTAACTGGCTCGGGCCTGGGCAACACCATCGGAGCTGCTGCAGGCCGGAGTGTCGCAGGGGAGAACGCCTTCCTCGCGAACCTACTCAACGCCAATCAGCAGGCAGCGGCAGAGCGGTACACTCGGCTACTCGGCGGCTTCGCGACTGCAGGCGTCAGCACGCCGCAGACGTACTACCAGCCGGGGTTCCTAGACTATCTATTCCAAGGCGCCGGGAATACAGCTCAAGGCGCCGGAAATCTCGGCTGGCAACCGTTCGCTGCTGCGGCAGCATAGGGAGACGACATGACAGTACCGATTATTCCGGGGCCGTTCTCCTTTCTGGCTACTGCCGGCCAGCAGTTCAAGGAGTTTGGAGAGACTGTGCAGGAGCACAGGAAGTTCGCGCAGGAGCAAGCGAGAAAGGGAATAGAGCATCTCGAGAACCTAGTTCAGCTAGGGATATTTCCTGCCGAGGCGCTGTCGTCTAAGGAGGCCATGCACCTCTACAAGATCGCAGGCATCGGGATGGCGCCTGGGGCTCAAGCGATACCTCAACTCGCGGCAGCGAAGAATAGGATCACTAGCCAGGAGCTGAGTCGCGTTCAGCCTGGCACTCCACAAGCTGCAGCTGTGGCGCAGATACCGACTCCGAAGCAGGCGCAGGCAGTTGAGGGAAAAGCGGCTGCGGATGTGGCAACTCAGGCGAACGTGCAGAAGCGAGCTGAGACTGCTGGCGCAGCCGGGGCTCCACAAGCGGAAGGAACGGCAGAAGCAGCTGAAGCGCAACAGAAGTTAGCAGAGACGGAACTGCAGAACCAGGTAACGGAGGGAGCGAAGCGGCTGATCGGTGACAGCCCGGAGTCGGCTAGGCTGGCAGAGGAAGCGGCGCTAGGGATCCTGCCCTATCGCATTCACAAGCTTCTAGCGGATCGACAGTATCTAGGTATCGAGCGACAGGTCATGGCTGACAATGCCAGACTCATGCTCGCAGGCCTGAACAACATCACCAAGGCCTATCACGACGCTGTTGGGGCGCACGAAGTCAGACGTCGCGCTGACATGTTCGCAGCGAGCTTAGACCCGACGGATCAGGACCAGATCGACAAGTGGGAGAAGCTGAACCCTGCTCCCACGTACGACCAGATCGCGGAAGACTACATCAAGGCGAACTTCGGCATGACGAAGGAGGAGTTCCAGCGCAAGCTGAAGGAAGGCCTGACAGGGTCAGTACGAGAGAAGATTACCATAAAGGGCGGCCCGGCTGTGAAGTCAGAAACTCCCGTATCGCCACCAGCCGTGGATCCTCAGGAGCAGAAGATTGGCGGCGCGATACAGATAGTATCTGGCGCTCAGGACATGGCAGCCGTAGCCGGGCAGCTAGCTGACGCGTACAAGCGCGGTCTGTTCTCCGACGTTGAGATCGGTTTCATTAAGGCTCAGTTGAAGAAGAAGTTAACTGCTGTGCAGTACGAGCAGTTCGAGAACGCGTTCGGCATCGGACAGATGAAATGAGCAACGGAAAACAGAATCCCTTCGACGCTCTGGCAGAGCAGGGGAAGACACCTGTAACGGCAGAGCAGCACGTCGCTGAGCAAGGCGGCAACCCATTTGACGAGTTAGCGCATAAGACGTCGCCCAATCCCTTTGATTCGCTCGTGTCACCGCCAGAGTCGTTGAGTAGACGGGTAGCAGCAGGAGAGTCGGTGCCGCCAAGGAGCTTTGCGGAGCAGCATCCGCTCATCCAGAATCTGCTCGTCAGGCCCTTCCAAGGCGTCGCTGAGGGTGTCTATACGTTCCTTCGCGACATGACAGATCGCTCAGTGCGGGCACAGTTCGAGGGCATCCCTACTGGCGCGACGCAGCCTAAGGGCCCGATAGACATGACGAAGCCGATCAGAACTCCCGACTACTACGAGTCGTACGGGGAGTTCCTAAACAGGCGCGCTAGCGAAGGGGACATGGAGTCGAGAGAGAAACTCAATCTCTCTCTTGAAGGCGCAGCGTTCATGGGATCGTTCCTTGGCGCATCGGCGCTGAAGCTGATCCCAGGCGCGCCGCGAGTGATGGGCCGAGCAGCGTCGTTCCTGACAGGCGAGTTCCTAGGCGGGAATATCTACGGCGCCATCCGCCCTCTTCAGCCTGGTGAGTCTCGGCCTGCGGCGATACTGAGCGATGGCGCTACCTTTGCCGTTGCCGGCGGTGTCATACAGGGCTCAGCGTGGGCGTTCAAGCGTTACATCATGGCGCTACCGCGTGCGCGCAGAATTGCGGCGTTGCGCTACGCAAAGGGCGAGTTCGATAAGCTCAATGAGAACTTGGCTCCACACGGCACCAGTCTCGAATCTCTGCCACCGGATAAGATCGAACCTATCGAGGCAACAATCCTCGGTCAGGCTATCCATGAGGCAGAGCCAGGGGCTATCAATCTCGATGAGATCGTACGGGCTGAGACTGACAGGGCAATTGAGCCGACTCCACGGCTAGAGGCGGAGCGCGGTGCGCTCGTCGATGAGCCGTCCCCTGGAGAGAGGGCGCTGAAGCTGCCAGAAGTGTCGTTCCGTGAGGCGCTCCAGCAGGTCGAGCCGCTACGGGGGCCGCAGAAGGTCGAGCCAGTAGTTCCTCCCAAGGGCTTCCAGGCTGGGGCGCCGTCCGAGGGGCAGCCAACGCTGGAGACGACACAGGACAGGATCAAGGAGACTGCAGAGCAGGCCTTCACCGTAGGCGAGCCGCGCAAGGTGACACTCCCCGAACCTCCAGTGAAGGGCCTAGAGCCTACGGAGATCGGAGCAGAGGCGAAAGGCGTTCCCGGCGACATCGCAGAGCTGGCCCTCACTGATGCTGCGGTGGACGACGCAGTCGAAAGGATAGACCCACTTGACGTATCATCTCCAGAGGTGCGCGGGGACGCGACGCTTACACAGCTGCTTGTTGGAGATCCTGTCGAGCCAGGTCGCGGGTCTGAAGTTGTCCGCAAGGCGCTCGACCGTGCGCTTACGCGTGAAGGATCGGCGGCAGAGGAGAGCGTGGTTCTGGACCTATCACATCCTCAGCCTTGGGAGGTTGATCTAGGAAAGAAGAAGTCTGCAAAAGAGATTGAGCAAGTCAGGAAGGGCCTCAAGTCGGCGCTGGCGCGGGAGCGGGCACCTATCGAAGTCCAGCCGCATGAGCAGGTTGGCGCACCCTGGAACGATCCCCCAGACGTTGCCGAGTCGCTAGTGAACCCGATGAAGATGGACGGCTTCCAGATTGGCGCGTACCTGGACGATAAGGAACTAGAGGAACTCACAAAGAAGATCAAGAGTCAAGCGGGTCACGTATCAGGGCGTCTGCTACTCGGCGTCGGCGGCGCAGGGCTCGACTGGCTGTCGTTCGATGAGAACCTGCCGCCGTCCGCGCGAGCTGGCCTATTCGCAGTCGGCACCTTCATGCTCGCTGGAGCAGCCTCTCCAAGAATCGCAGAGTGGATGAAGAACACGAACTTCACCAAGAAGCTCATCGCACTCTACAATCCTACGAAGATGATGTCCGATCCGCATAGTGTCGAAGCGTTCAGGCAATACGTAGACGCAATGACGTACTCGCGAACATTAGCCAAGACCCACGGCGACATGCTAGCGAAGACCTTCCCCGACGCCGCTTCGCAACGAGCAGCGATGTTCGTAGTCGAGGAGGGCGCGCAGGCGCCAGAGTGGGCCATACTGAGACCAGATCAGCAGCAGGCTGCGCTGGCGCTAAACCAGATGAACCTTCGACTCGGCGTCCTACTGAAACAGAACGGGGTGCTAGACGAGTACATAGAGAACTATATCACTCACCGGCTACCTCCCGAATCGTTTCAGCGGTGGAAGGTTAACGGCTTCCGTACCTTCCCGACGGGTGGGCCACTGACTCAGCGGCGAAAGATTCTGGGCCTTCGAGAGCTCGAGCAGTGGACTCAGTCGAACGGCCTAGAGGGACCGATCTTCGACTTGCCCAAGGTTCAAGGATCGCATATCGCTGAAGCCTACAAGGCCATTGGAGCGGCACGGCTTCGCGGAGCACTAGAGCGGATAGGGATGATAACTGATGCTCCCACGACCGGCATGACAGTCATCCCTGATAATTGGCGTCAGATCCGTATCGCTAACATGGGGAAGAAGATCGCGCCAAACGAAGTCGCTCAGGCCCTTGAGAACATCTCCAACCCTGCGTTGTCCGATCGAGAGTGGGTCAACTCGCTCGACACCGCCAAGGGGTTGTGGATGCGAGGCGTCATGTTCTGGTTCTGGGAGCATGGGCTGAACGTACTACGGAGCCTACCGGCGGTAGCTACCAATCCCTTCGGCTACGGCGAGGCGCTGCGAGCTATTAAGGCCAACGATCCTGGTATCATGGAAGCAGCGAAGCACGGGCTGGATCTATTCAGTCGTCCCGACTTCGGCGTGCGAGCACATGAAGGATGGCAGAGAACACTAGGGCGGATTGGCTACAAAGACGCTCGTCCCCTTAGCGGCCTTGCGGCAAGGATGGATCGGCTACAGGAGATTCAGGACAAGATCCTGTGGGACAAGATCGTCCCATCTCTCCAGTACTTTGCCTACTCCACGAAGATGCACGAGTGGGCTGAGGCAACGAAGGGAGTGCACCTTCCCGGCTCCATCGAGTACAAGACCGCGGCTAGAAAAGCGGCCGATTTCGGAAACTTAGTGGCTGGTCGCATCCCACAGGAGTTAGTCGATCCGACGCTAGCACGACGTCTGCGACTCATCTTATTCAGCCCACAGTGGACAGCAAGTCGGATCGCGCTCACGGCTAACGCTGCAGGCGAGCTAGGTGAGATCGCATCTGGTCGGCTGAACCACAGAGACGCAATGTATCTGCCGTTCAAGATGCGGCAGCTACTCTGGGGCGCAGCTATCACGTACGTAGGCAGTAAGATCCTGTCAGGGAAGGAACCCGAGTTCAATCCGAACACGTCTAAGTTCTACATGAGAACTGGGCTCCACGGAGCGAATGGTAAGGAGGTCGGCCTCGACATGCTGGGCTGGTGGCAGACAGACCTCCAGGTTCTCAACCACCCCCTCAACTTCATCGCCAACAGGCTGAATCCAGCCATCAAGACCGGCTACGAGACAGTCTCTGGCCGAGACAGCTTTGGCCGCTCGATGTCGCCTAGTCAGAACATCGCCAATATCTTCTCAAGCCTAGGACCTCTCCCCGAGGCGTTCAGCATGGCAGCGCGGGTGTTACGTCCAGGGCCGAAGATCAGCAAGGGCGAGATGCTACAGGCTGGGAGTCGGCTGCTAGCCACTGGCAATGTGGCTTCACTGCCCAGGCCGATGGACGTGGTTATAGACAGGATGGCGCGTAAGCTGCTACGTGGCCAGAAGCTCCCTCAGAACGATGAGAACGTGTTCGATCTGAGCCGTATCCTGCGAAGCAACCTCCTGAATGGCAAGGAGCTGTTCGACAACAGGGTAATTACGCTACTGGCATATAAGAAGCGCGGCTTTCGTGCCTCTCAGCCCGGCGCAGCCGCACTCGAGTCGCTCTGGCAGACCACTCGCAGGGCCTTCGCGGAGTACTAATGCCGAAAGTAGTCATCGTCACTAACGACTGGTCAGGTCTGGGCCTCGGACTGCTGATGATCTATCAGGGTTCGGACGTCGTCTTCGCGTTCGACATGAAGGATGTTGAGCCAAAGGACCGCGAAGCGATGGAGACTCTCGGTAACGGCTTGGTGAAGAAAATGCCTCTTGCAGAGGCGACCCGTCAGTTGCTGATGCAAAAGACACTGTGGGTGTTTGACAGCAACAACCTCTCCAAGACTGCGGATAAGCTCCGGGAGGCCGGAGAGCTGGTAATCGGAACGTCTGCGATATCCGAGAAGCTCGAGAATGACAGGGACTATGCAGCGGGCATAGCAGAGGCGGTAGGTCTCAAACTCCCCGAGACCGAGAAGTTCACAGACTACCCTGCGGCGCTCAAGTTCCTGGAGCGCAATCGCAACAAGGCTTACGTCTACAAGCCCTACAAGTCTGACCCGACAGCTACTTTCGTACCACAAGAAGCCAACGATCCCAAGCTTGCGAACGAAGAGCTTCGCGAATACATCGGCGGACTGACGGCTAAAGGCAAGCCTCAGTTCATCCTCCAGCGCATGGTAGAAGGTATCGAAGTTGACTTCGACCTTTGGCTTAGAGACGGTAAGCCGAAGATGGCCTTTTGCGACCTGGAGTCCAAACGCAAACTCACTGGTGATCTGGGAGAGAATATCGGCTGTGCTGGGGGAGTAGTTTTCAGAGTGCCACTCACGTGCCCAGGCATAGTGGACACCGTCGGGAAGTATCTGAAATGGAAGGATCTCGCGCACTACACGGGCTCAGTAGATGTGAACGTGATGTACACGAGCGAGGGTATCCTATTTCTCGAGAACTGCTTTCGCTTTGGGTACAACGCGTATCCAGCCATCTTCCAGTCGCTAGCCACGGACAAGGCAGAGCGTATCTTGCGCGACTGGGTAGCCGGCAGGACTACCATCTGGCATGACTTCTCCGATAAATACGCAGCTTCGTTAACGCTAGTTAGC
>Ga0137398_10000013_pt1 | contig 47721 bp, 43 predicted proteins | sample czorhiz216metaG_FD_106659 | JGI IMG/M metagenome (GOLD analysis project Ga0137398, IMG submission 106659) | Vadose zone soil microbial communities from Angelo Coast Range Reserve, California, USA - czorhiz2.16 metaG | ecosystem: Environmental > Terrestrial > Soil > Vadose zone | place: USA...
GCAACACAAAAATTCCCGCAATCGTAAGGACGTAGAAGATCAAGACGGAAAAAACCACGTAGTCGATCAGGTCGCTGTAGAGATTGCCATACGTGACCATGCCCGCCGCGTCCACATGGCGCGTGCGCAGTAAGATCAAGACGGCAATCCAAATCCCCTGATACACGAGCGCGGTACCAGGAACGCCCTTCTTGTTCAACTTGCCCGTCGACCGGAAGAAGAGTCCATCCTTTGCCATCGCGTAAGAGACTCGCGCACCGGCAAGAATCAACCCATTGTTGCACCCAAACGTAGAAATGATGATCGCCACCGCCATGATCATGGCACCAGGGGGTCCGAAGATGGCGTTCAAGGCCGCGCTGGCCACGCGATCATCGGGAGCGGTCTGAATCTGCACCAGCGGCAGCGTGCAAAGGTAAGCCAGATTCGCAAGGCAATACAGCGTGATCACGATAATGGTGCCGAAAGCCATCGAGAGCGCGACGTCGCGTTTCGGGTTTTTCACTTCTGCCGCAGTGAAGCCGATATTGTTCCAAGCGTCCGCAGAAAACAGCGAACCGACTTGCGCCACTCCAAAGGCCACCAACAAGCCAAACGCGCCGCTTGCAGCAGTGACGGTCGGCACAAGGCTTCTCAGGAAATGCGCTCCAGGCTCGATGGACTGCGGGTTGCGAATCGTCCAGAAGTGGCTGAAATTCTCGGTTATGGCCCCGGCATTTCTCCCCACAAAAATACCCAGGAAAATCAATCCCAGAAGAGACAGCGTTTTCGCGCTGGTGAAGACGTTCTGGATCAACTTTCCGAGCCGCACGCCCAGCGTATTGATAAACGTCAGGAATACGATCATTAGCACGCCCACCGACTGCTGAACGGAGAGACTGATCGCGTACTTCGAACCGAGGGCGATGGGGCGAACGATCCATACACTCGGAGAAATCGATGGCAGCAAAACGCCAAGATAGCGCGCGAAACCCACGGCAACCGCTGCGATCGTCCCCGTCTGAATCACCAGGAAAAGCGTCCAGCCGTAAAGAAATCCCCATAGCGGCGAATAAGCTTCGCGCAAATATACGTATTGGCCGCCCGCGTGCGGAAACAGAGCGGCTAGCTCGCCGTAAGAAAGCGCGGCAGAGATCGTCAACAGTCCGGTGAGAATCCAGGTGAGAAGCAGGCCACCGGCAGAACCCGTTTGCCGAGAAATATCCGCAGCGACAATAAAGATGCCGGATCCGATCATCGATCCCACGACAATCATCGTGCCATCGAACAATCCAATGGCGCGCACAAAGCCCGGTTCGTTCTTCGCGTTACTTTGTGGGATGGCGTGCGTCGTGTCGGCCATTCGGAGGCGCCTCAGACGGCAGCCGTATCCTTCGCGGCTCCCAAAAGTTCGATATATTGCCGCGCCCGCTGCCCCGGATCGCGCGCGAGGAGGATATCACTGATGACTGCAACGGAATCAGCCCCCGCTTGAATGACTTCAACGACCCGCTCGAGCCTGATTCCGCCGATGGCCACGATCGGCTTGTCCGTAAGTGCCCGAACCCTGCGAATGAATTCGATTCCAATCACTGGATCCGGGTTGGCTTTGCTGGAGGTGGAAAACACTGGTCCGACGGCAACATAATCAGCGGATGTAGCAGCTGCGTCCCTGATCTGGTCCAAGTTGTGCGTGGACACGCCCAGCAGTTTCCCTGTGCCAATCACTGAACGCGCTGCTTCCGCTCGCAAATCCTCTTGTCCAACGTGAATGCCGCTGGCTCCCGCGGCCGACGCGACATCAGCACGGTCATTCAACACAAATATCACATCCTGCGGAGTCAACAAGGAAGAAAGCCCCTTCGAGGATTCGAATAGTTCTCGCGCCGACGCCCGCTTGTTCCGGTACTGGAGCAACCGGACACCGGCAGCGGCAAGTTTCTGGGCGCACTCTGTTTCGGGAACGGTAAGCAATGCTGCGTCTAATATCACATATAGCCGCGGTAGAACAAGGCGCTTCAACTTTTATTTTCCGTTCGTTCCGAGCAATCTCTCGATGAAGTGGGTATCGAAATTCCCCGCAGCAAAATCCGGATCGGCGAGAATCCGGCGGTGCAACGGGATGGACGTCTTGATGCCTTCGATGACGAACATTTCGAGAGCGCGCTTCATGCGGCCGATCGCTTCGGTGCGGTCGCGCCCCTTGACGATCAGCTTTGCGATCATCGAATCGTAGTACGGAGGAATGACGGCATCGGCATAGGCCGCCGAATCCACGCGCACGCCCGTCCCTCCTGGCGCTTGAAACGTCGTAATGCGTCCGGCAGAGGGCACAAACGTCACCGGATCCTCGGCATTGATCCGGCATTCAATGGCATGCCCGGAGGGGTGAATCTCCCCCGTGGCATCCTCCATCCGTTCCCCGGCGGCAATCCGGATCTGCGCCTTGATCAAATCCACTCCCGTAACGAGTTCCGTCACGGGATGCTCGACCTGAATGCGCGTATTCATCTCAATGAAGTACATTGAGCCGTCTTCATCCATCAGGAACTCGACGGTCCCCGCGTTGGTGTAGCCGATCTTTTCCAGCGCCTTCACCACTTTCGTGCCAAGATCCTTCCGCCGTTTCGCGTCCAACACCGGCGAAGGCGATTCCTCCACTAATTTTTGGTGCCGCCGCTGGATGCTGCATTCGCGTTCGCCGAGATGGATCACTTTCCCATGCTGGTCGCCCAGCACCTGAAACTCGATGTGGCGAGGATGCTCGAGGAATTTTTCCGCGTAAACGTCCGGCGTGCCGAAGGCTTGCTGCGCTTCGCTACGCGCTGTCTGGTAAGCGGACAGAAGTTCGTCCTGCTTACGCACCACGCGCATGCCGCGGCCACCTCCGCCCGCGGATGCTTTGAGAATGAGCGGATACCCGATGTGCGCCGCCTCTTTGGCGAGCTGTTCTTCCCCTTCAACGATGCCTTCGCTCCCCGGAATGGTGGGCAAGCCGGCGGTCTTCACTTCTCGCCGTGCGCGGTCTTTTTCACCCATCATTTCGATGATTTCCGGCTTCGGCCCGATGAACGTGATTTCCGATGCTTCGCAGACCTTGGCGAAGTTGGCGTTTTCAGAGAGGAACCCGTACCCAGGATGGATGGCATCAACGTTTGTGATTTCCGCCGCGCTGATCACCTGAGGGATGTTCAGATAACTCTCACTGCTCCGGGCCGGTCCGATGCAAACTGCCTCATCGGCAAACCGGACATGGAGCGAGTTACGGTCCGCCTCGGAATAAACCGCAACCGTGGATATCCCCAATTCTTTGCAGGCGCAAATGACCCGCAGGGCGATCTCCCCGCGATTGGCAACTAGGATTTTCTGGAACATGATATGGCGTGCCGGCTACTTCTTCCGGCTCGGACGGATGCCAAAGAGAGGCTGCCCGTATTCAACCGGCTGTCCGTTTTCGACGAAGATCCGAATGACTTCGCCGGTGGCGTCGGATTCGATCTCGTTCATCAGCTTCATCGCTTCCACGATGCAAAGAGTTTTTCCCGTCTCCACGAACGTGCCTACCTTCACAAAAGCCTCCGTCCCGGGGCTGGGCGACTCATAAAACGTCCCCACGATGGGGGACTTGACCAGGTGTAGATCTTCGTTGGAACGCCCCTCAGTCGGAGCCGGAACGCCGCCTGCCGATGCGTGCGGAGCTTCCACCGAACCGGGAACGATAATCTCTGGCGCGGCCATTACCCGCGGAGCGGCAACCACCACCCCGGCCGAGGTCTTGCGCAGCCGGATCCGCAAATCACCCCTCGAATATTCAAACTCTTCTAGACTGTGCTCCGTCATAAACTGAAGGAGCTGTTCAATCTGCTGAATTTCCGGATGGGCGAACGACGGACTGGACTTTGTAGGCTTTTTGCGTTTCATGCCTGCTCTAAATCTCGATGAGATCCCGCGGTGCGCGGGTCAGTACTTCCGTATGGTCGGCGTGAACGGCGACATCGTCTTCAATGCGAATCCCCCCAATGCCTGCCGAATATACACCAGGTTCAATTGTGATTACGTTTCCCGGCTCCAGGCGCTTCTTCTGCCCTCGCGCCACCCTGGGATCCTCGTGCACTTCGAGTCCAAGCCCATGGCCCGTGCTGTGAACAAAGAGGTGATCTAGGCGATACCCGGCTAGGACTTGCCTCGCCGCCCTATCGACCTCCCCACAGGCCGCGCCGCTCTTTGCAGCTGCGATCGCCGCTGTCTGGGCCTCCAAAACAGCCTGATACCAAGTCCGAATGCGTTTTGGGGCCCGCCCCAAGTACACTGTGCGGGTAATGTCGCTGCAATAGTGGCCGAGTATAACACCCAGGTCTAGCACGACCAACTCATTTTTCCTCAGTCGTTTGGCCGTGGGGCGCGCATGCGGCAGGGCGGCTCTCTCTCCAAATGCGACTATCGTTTCAAACGCCGGTCCCGACGCGCCTTTCTTTCTCATTTGATATTCGATCTCGGCTCCCACCTCGAATTCTCGAATCCCCGGTTTTAGCAGACCGATGGCCTCTTGCACCACCTCACCCGCCAGGATGGCCGCCCGTCGCATTTGCGCGAGCTCTGCGGGATCCTTGCGCATCCGGAGGCTCTCGACCTTGCCCAGAGCCGGAATCCAGCGCACTCGCGCACCAGCCGCTTTGCGGAGGCTCTGCAGTTGTCTCACCGTAACCTGGGAGGGATCGAATCCCACCCGGTGGGAATGCGAATCCTTCAAGAATTGGCCGACCGATTCAAACAGGGAGCCTTTCTGTTGGAGGATGCGGACTCCAGACGCCTCCGATCGGCTCTGCACCATGAATCGGCCGTCCGTAATCAGGCTGGTGCCCTTCCTCGACACTATCAGAGCGCCGGACTCCCCCGTGAAGCCGGTCAGGTAATACCAGTTGGCCAGGCAGGTGATCAGCAGCGTATCGATTTTCGCGTCAGCAAGCATTGCGATCAGGTTGGGAAGGCGCTGCAATGGAGTCTTCATAAATGGAACGAGGAGACCACAGTCTCCCCGTTCCCGGCCTCGGTCGAAAGAGTATTCCCTGAATTACCCCGGGATAATCCGCGGAGTCAGGAAGAACATCAGTTCCTGCGATGTGGTCGTAACGCTGGTCCGCTTGAAGAGATGCCCGATCAGCGGCAAGCTGCCCACCAGCGGAACCTGCTGGATGTCCGTGCGTTGCGACGAGATAATGACGCCGCCAATTACGACGGTACCGCCATCGGCCACCGTCACCTTGGTTTCCGCTGACTGGGTGTTCAGCGCCGGAATTCCCGACACGCGGGGGATACCGTTGTCGATCTGCGTGTTCTCAACGAGCACGTCCATGAACACCGTGCCTTCGGCGGTGATTTGCGGCGTCACTTCTAGTTTCAGCACAGCGTCAATGAACTGCACCGAGATCGTGTTGTTGATGGTCGTCTGAATCGGGATCTTAGTACCCTGCTTGACTGTGGCCTTCTCGTTGTTCTGCGTAATGACCTTGGGCTTTGAAAGAAGCTTGCCGACGCCCTTAGCTTCCGCGGCAGTAATAAAAAAGTCGACCGCAAAGTTTGTCGAGCGGTGCGCAAGTAGCAAACCGCTGGTTGGTGCCCCCGCCGCAAGGTTGCTTACAAAGGGCATTACCGGCGGCGTGGAGTTCACGATGCTGACCGGAGGCGCAGGATTCGTGGTCCCGAAGGTGCTCTTACCAACGTCAGAGTCGCCGCCGATGATGTTACGACCGCCTAGCCCCGTACCAGAAAATGCTAGCTGCGTCCCGATATCCCGCGCGAAGGAACGCGACGCGGAAACCACGCGCGCTTCGATTTCTACTTGCTGCGACTTGCGGTCCAGCTGGCGGATCAGATTATCAATGACCGGAATGACCGAGGGAATATCGCGAATAATGATCTGGTTCGAACGATCATCAAACAAGATATCGCCGCGCGAGCTAAGAAACTTCTTCAGCGTCGGCGCCATCGAAGCCGCCTTGGCATAGCTGAGTACGCGGGTGACGGTCACTGGAGCGATCGCTTCGGCTTGCGCCTTTTCCAGATCACGCTGCGTTTCGGCTTCATTCTTAAGAGTGGAGCGCGTCGCGATGCGCAGAACGTTGCCGTTTAGCTGTTTGTCGAGGCTGTTGTTCTGCATCACGATGTCGAGCGCCTGATCCCATGGCACTTCATCCAGAACGATGGTGAGGCTCCCCTTGACCGCGGGATCCAGCACCACGTTCAGTCCGCTGATTTCGTGAATCAGCCGGAAGAAGTCTTTGAGGTCCACGTCCTTCAGGTTTACGGAAATCGGCTCACCGGTATATTTTCCCGCTGCCGGAGCCGGAGCCGCTCCCGCCGGGGCCTGCGTTGCCGACGATGCCGCCATCGTCGTGGCCGCCGTGTTTGCTTGCTGCACTGCTTGCTGAGCCGCCGCTTGTTGCGTCATGGAATCCGGCCGAACAGGTTCCTTCTTTCCGCGGAACGCTGCCAGTGTGACTGAGGGCTGGGTCAGTTCGCCTGGCAAGGCGAAGCGAGGAGCAGAAATCGTCCAATCCCTGGACGAGCGCCCCGCAACCAGGCGGGGCGATGCCGCGCTGTAACGGAATTCCGGACGCGTCTTCTCACTCTGCCGCAGAGTCGTTGTCACGCTTGACACAGGCTTCACAGGAGTCGTTGATGGAGTTGCGAAGTAGATGACTACCGCATCGCCATCGCGTGAAATCTGGTAACGACTCGCCGTCGTGAGATCGACAACCACGCGCGCCACATCCGGCCGGTATTGTCCGATGCGCACTCCGCGAACGGGAGCGGATATTCCTGGGATGACCGCCTTCTCGACCGCCACCCGCGCTCCAGCAAAATCCAGCACGAGACGATCCGGGTTTTGCATGCGGCCGGCGTGTACATCGAGACGTCCCTCGCCTTCCACGCGAACCGCCGCGTGTTGCGGCGCTTGGGTAATGGCAACGCTGGAGATGACCGCTGCGGTCGCCGTTATGCCAGCGGGCACCTGCGACTGCGCCTGCACAGGGCTGCTCGCCAGCACCAGGCTTGCAAGTATCAGGTAACTATGCCGAAGGGCCGGCCAATTCGTCTTCATTGCTGTTCTCCTGGACTGGAGTAAATTCGTTTATTTACCTGGTGCTCGACGGGCTTCCCGAAGGCATCTTTTCCTTCTTCATGGAAGGAAACGCCATCCATCGAAATCTTTTCCACGCTGCCGTCATAGAGACGGTCGCCTTCACGCAGGAAGTACGTGCGCGCTTGCGGGTTTGATACCACCGCGATCATCCCGTTTGGCGCACGCACGATACCGTCAAGCCGCAGCGTGCTGACCTGCAAACCGAGTTTGCCCGGTGGAAGAATCGCATTAGTCTTAGTCTGCCGGCCGATCAAGGATTCAAAAGGATCACGGCGAGCCTGTTTCAGTTCGCTTTCCGCGGCCGCCGGTGCCGCGCCTGGAGTAGCAGGCCTTTCTACCGCTCTTACAGTCGGTCTCGCAGCCGGCTTCGTCGCCCTTCTCGCCCGAGGCTTTCCCGAAGGCTTGACTGCAGGTTTCCCGGTCGGTTTGACAGCTTGTGATGCGGGTTTGGTCGCGGCTGGTACTGCAGGCTTGGCCGATTGCTGCGCGGGTTTGCCCGCAGCTGGTGCTGCGGGCTTGGCCGATTGCTGCACGGGCTTGCCCGCGCCCCCCAGTGCGGACTTCACACTGTTGGGCGTTGACGGGTTCACCTGCGCCCGCAATCCGGGCGTCGCTGCTGCGGACAAAATCACTAGTCCGAGAGTTATCGCTGAACGCATAGTTCGCTCATTCCCGCTCAGGGTTTCCCAGCCGCGCCGGCTTGAGGCTTGGCTCCGGCTGAGGGAGCTGCACCCGTATCGGCGGGCTTGGTAAAGAATGTTGTTGCCGTGAAAATTCCAGAAACAGTTGTTCCGGGACGCGTCGGATACTTCGTGCCCTTCGGCTTGTCCGGATCGTCAAAGGTAAGGTCGCCCACATTGATGATTCGGGACAAACGGCCCAGCCTTCCGAAGAAATCCAGAATATTGAAGTACGGGCCGTCGGCCTGCACCTCGAACGGCATTTCGTAGTGGTACTCCTTGGGAACGATGGCCTGCGCCGTCAAACGCCGAATCTGCACGCTGGAGGCGCTGGCTGCTCCCTGCAACAGCCGGATAAACTCGTCGGTCTCTTTTTCTTCCGGCACGATGGTTTTCAGCGTGTCCAGTTGCTTCGACAGGGCGTCCATCTGCTGCTTCAATTCTCCGTAGCGCTGCTTGTAGACCTGGAGTTGGGTGACTTCCTGATTGAGCTTGGTGCGCTTCTGAACGGCGCTGTCCACCTCGTCCCGCTCTCGAGCAATCGGAGAACCCGGCACGTAAACGCCCACCAGAACCAGCACAACAGCAACCGCCGCAGCCACCAGGGCCTGCATGATCACGGACATGTCTCGAAATGGATTGGCCATGGCGCCTCCTTATCCTTTCTTCGCCGGCGCCTTGGCAGCCGCAGCGGGAGCCGGCGCGTTGGCCGGCCGGGTCTGCACTGCCGGGGGCGGAGTGATTTCAGCTGAAATCTGGAACAGGAAGGATTGCACTGCCGTGTTCTTCTCGTCCTGTTTCGATTCCTTGATTTCGACTTTCTGGAAATAGCCGGAGCGCTTCAGCGCGGTGATAAAGTTCGCAACCGCGTTGATCGATGCGGACGAGCCTTCCAGCGAAAGCGTGTTGCCTTTGCGGACCATCTCGGTGAGCCACAAGTTTTCGGTCCGCGAGACCGTGTTGGCAACCATGTCGAGCAGTTCCTGCCCGCCGGTGCGGTCGCGTTGCAACTGCTCGATCGTCGAAACGCGCTGTTGCAAGACCACCTTTTGCTTTTCGAACGCCTCGACTTGCAGCTTGGTTTGTTCCAGATCTCTCTTTTGCTCGGTCAGTCTTTTGATTTCCGCGTTTTCTTTGTTGAGCTGATTTTGCCAGGTGTAATAGAAAAACCCGAGGACCACGGCGCCGAGAACCAGTCCCGCGCCGATGAATACCACCGGCAGCGCTGCTCCCGTATCTACCGGACGCCGTGCGGCCTTCGGTCGAATTTGTCCAAGAAGGTTTATGCGGATCATGGCTAGTCGAAGCTCCTCAGCGCCAGCCCTACGGCAATGGCTAGCCGCGGCGCCATTTCGCGGATCTGCTCATCACTGTGCTTGCCGGGATCGATCAGCACCTTGCGGAACGGATTCAATTCTTCCACCGGCATGGCAAATTCTTCTCTCAGCAAGTCCACTAGGCCCGGAACTCGCGCCGTGCCGCCCGCCACTACGATTCGTTGAATATTCTCGCCGCTGGCCGTTGCCCGGAAGAAGTCAAACGTTTTTTGAATTTCCAGGGTCAGGATGTCGGAAACGCTGCGCAGAATCTGCTGCTTCTGTTCGTCGGTGACACTAGGCAGCGAATCGCCCCTCTTCAATCGCTCTGCATCTTCAAAGCTGAGATCCAGCTCCTTCTGCAGCGCGTCGGTGTACTGGTTGCCTCCGACGCTGACGTCGCGCGTGAACAGCGGCACGCCCCCGCGCACGATATTAATGTTCATGACGCTCGCGCCGATGTTCAACAGCGCCACCGTCTGCCCCGCATCCGGCTCGTAATTGATTTCAAAGCAGTTCTGCAAACCGAAGGCATCGATATCCACCACCACTGGTGTCTTGCCCGCCTGCGCCAAGACGTTGGTATGATTCAAAATCTTGTCCTTTTTTACCGCCACCAGCAGAACGTCCATCTGCGAGTCCATCGACTCCAGCAGTTGATAGCTCAGGTTCACGTCCGCGATATCGAAAGGAATGTGCTGGCTGGCCTCGGAAGGAATCCGGTCGTAAAGTTCGTCTTCGGTCATCAACGGGAGCGGCACGCGCTTGACGATCACCGAGTGCCCCGAAACCGAAGTAGCCACGTTTTTCGTCTTCACACGCTGCGCGTCGAAAATCTTGCTGATGGCATTGGCCACCTGCGGCGCGTCCATGATGGCTCCGTCCACCACGGTGTCCGGCGCCAGCGCTTCCATCCCGAAGCTCACAAGCTCATAGCCCGCTTTCGTCGATTTCAGTTCCACGGCCTTGATCGAACTGGACCCGATGTCCAGTCCCACGAGCTGCCGGCTCTTTTTACCTAGTCCAAACATTTCGCGGCCTCTTTCCCTGTTCCCCGCGCCAGACTACCGGCGCCTCGCGGTCGCCTGGCTCATCTTACGTTCCATCCAGCGGTCCAGGATCGTTTTACGAAGTTTCCAACGGTTGCCAAGCTTAAACGCGGGAATTTCGCCTTCAGTGATGTAACGGTACAGGGTATCCGGGGAGATGCCCAGATATTGCGACGCCTGCCGCACATTCATCACTTCACGCGATTCGCTCACGAGGAACGCCACCCCGGCATCCGGATGCACTTGATATCACGACCGCTCGCTGCTCCCCGCCTGCGCTGAGGACTCTCGGGGACGCAGCCCGTGGGAACTTTATGACATTTTACCATTCCGAGCGTCAAGGGAATCTATAGGGCTGTTGTCCTAACAATACGGGTAGTTCTAGGCAGTTGGGGGGTATTGTCCGGTAGTACCCACCCATATAGTGCTGATTGTGTTGGGATACCACAATTACTGGCGGTTTTGCATCCTCCTCCCCTGTACGCAGGGACGGTTATCCTTTGAAATCAGTCTCATCACACGAACAAGTACTCCTTGTTATTTCAGCTGGCAGATCTGCTTTGTGCTGCTCCCCTTGGGCCGACCAGAGGCTTCCTACCGCATAACCAATGCAAGCGACGCAGCTCCACTTCAAAATTTTTATCAAGTCTTATCCAGCGACAGCGATTTCCACAGGGCATCGACCCGTTTCTTCGTGGCTTCGTCCATCAAAATCTCATGCGGCCATGGCCGCATAAAACCTTCCGATGTCCACTTGCGCGTTGCATCGATCCCCATCTTCGATCCGAAGTCCTGCATCCGTGCCGCGTGATCCAAGGTGTCCATGGGACCCAGCACAAACTGCACATCCCGCTCCGGATCCAGCGCACAGAGCGTTTTCCAAACCACCTCGCTGTAGTTGTGGATATTTACGTCGTGGTCCACCACCACGATCACCTTGGTAAACATCGCCTGCCCCAGCGACCAAATCGCATTCATAATCTTCCGTGCATGCCCCGGATAGGACTTTCGAATGGCCACGATCATCAGGTTGTGAAAAATTCCCTCGGCAGGCATCGTCACATCCACAATCTCCGGATACTGCATCTTCATCACTGGCAGGAACACGCGCTCCACCGCGTATCCCAAATAGAAATCTTCCTGCGGGGGCGGGCCCACCACCGTCGTCAAGTAGATCGGTTCTTTGCGGCGCGTCACGCATTCCACGTGAAATACCGGGTACTCCCCTTCTAGCGAGTAAAATCCCGTGTGGTCGCCGAAGGGCCCCTCCGTGCGCATCTCATTCAAACCGACGTAGCCCTCCAGCACAATCTCGGCGTTCGCAGGCACTTCCAGGTCATTGGTCTCACAGGGTGCCATTTCCACGGGCTCGCGCCGCAAGAACCCGGCAAACATCATCTCGTCGAGGTCCGGTGGAATCGGCAGCATCCCCGCCAGCGCCGTCGCCGGATCGGCGCCAATCACCACGCTCACGGGAATTCTGCCTTCGGGATCCTTGGCCTTCGCTCGCCGAAAATGCTCCGCCCCATGCTTCTGCGTCTGCCAGTGCATTCCCGTCGCCCGTTGGTCGTAAACCTGCATGCGGTACATCCCGACATTCCTTTTTCCAGTCTCCGGATTCCTCGTAAAAACCAGAGGAAATGTTATGAACCGTCCCCCGTCCTGTGGCCAGCACTTTAGAATGGGAAAATCAAAGAGGTTGACGTCACTTCCCTCCTGGATGACTTCCTTGCAGGCACCGGACTTCACGCTCTTCGGGAAAAACGAGCCCAGCTCCGCGAGCCTCGGCAGCATCTTGATCTTGTCAAAGAGGCCCTGCGGAGTTTCCATTTTCAAAAATCCCTGGATGCGCTCCGCGATTTCACCGAGACCATTCACCTCAAAAGCGAGTTCCATCCTCCGAACGCTACCAAACGCATTGATCAGCAACGGATACCGCGACCCCTTCGGCTTCTCGAAAAGGAGTGCCGGTCCCACTGAATTCGGCGCTCGTTTGGCGTCACGCGCAACGCGCTGGGTAACCTCCGCGATCTCCAGCACAGGATCAACTTCCGCGCGAATCCGCCTCAGCTCCCCTTCCTTTTCCAGCTTCCGCACAAACTCCCGCAAATCCTGATACGCCACACATCCTCCGTTAAAGATTCATCAACGCCATTAGGTCGAAGCCATAGCGGCCTCTTTACGTCCCCAATCTTTCGAAGTCTGGCGCCCCGAGCCGGAAACTGTAGCACGAACGCTCTGTTCCGCGGCCTTCAACGCCGCCGCCGAGCTCCAAAAGCTCGGCGGCGCACAAGTCATCCTCGCCAGCGCTCCGAGCGCCAAGGCCATGACCGCCCTCATCGATAGCCTCGGCCCCAATGGTAAAATGGTTGTCGTCGGAGTCTACGCCCGCATGACCAGCGGCAAGGCAGAATTCCGTGTTGTCTTGACCATGTAATGCAGCGGATCCCTGGCCCCTCATCGCATCTCCGCTGGGAGGCGTGTCAACGTGACACAGTCTGTCTCAGTGTGAGCAATACTTGATTCAGCATTCTGCCCATGTCATTCGACCGCTCGTTACTGCTGCCCTAAACGCTGCACCCGCAAAGACTTACCTTCGTCTTGGAAACAAGATTCCTTGCCAATGCAGCTATGCGATTGGCCGCACAATTGCAGATAACTTGACGGCACTGAAGTGATCGTTCACGCGTAGGAATGTGCGCGTCACACGAAAAGTCCCGCGAACGTTGCAATCGTCGGGGCAATCGGCCTGGCCAGCTAGAGAAAGAGAGTCATAAGACCAAGCGCAGACTGGCTAGACGTTCCACCAGTTTTCTGCTTCGGCTCACTTTCGCGACATGCTGAAGATGCTCCACATGATTCGCCTCGACTATCTATCTTGCGTTTTGACAGTTCTCGCCACCGTGCTCATTGGCAAGAAACTCTGGCAAGGCTGGGTCGTCGCAGGAATCAACAGCGCCGTCGTCTGCGTCATCGGCATCCGCACTGCTCAATTCGGCTTCGTCCCCGCTAATCTCCTCTGCATCGCTCTCTACACCAGCAACCTCGTCAACTGGCGGATCAGAACGCAGCCTTCTCGCGAGACGAAAAACGTCCAGTCCGAATCCTAGGTCTCTCGTCGCACGACCTCCGCTTTGCCCTGCACTCCCGGACGTCCATCAATTTCCAGCCCTTAGGTTCGCTCGCCACTTTATCCCCGCCCTGCTATCCTGAAGGCATCCCCATGAACCGCGTCTACCTCGATTACAACGCCACGACGCCGGTCGAGCCGGAAGCGCTCGATGCCATGATGCCGTATTTCTCTGGCGAATTTGCCAACGCTGCTTCCATCCACACGCCAGGCCAGCGCGCCCGCGGCGCGGTGGAAACGGCCCGCAAGCAAGTCGCCGCTCTGATCGGCGCCCGCCCCCAGGAAATCGTCTTCACCAGCGGTGGCACCGAATCCGACAACCACGCCATCTTTGGAGTTGTGGCACAGCCACTCCTGGCTGTGGGTTCCGGCGAAACCGCCAAGCATGTGATCACCACCGCCATCGAACACGAAGCCGTCCTCAACGCCTGCCAAGCTCTCGAAAAAGAAGGCGTGCGCGTCACCTATCTGCCGACCGATCACGAAGGACAGATTGACCTCGAGGAGCTGCGCCGCGCCATCCGGCCCGAAACCGTTCTTATCACTATCATGCACGCCAACAACGAGCTCGGCACCGTCCAGCCACTCGAAGAAATCGGCCGCATCGCCGCCGAAGCTGACGTCCACTTCCACACCGACGGCGTACAATCCGCAGGAAAGATCCCGATCGATGTCAATGCCTTGGGAGTTGATCTCCTCTCCATTTCCGGGCACAAATTGTATGCCTCAAAGGGAATCGGCGCCCTGTACGTTCGCGGCGGCACTCGTTTGCGGCAACTTCTCTACGGCGGACATCACCAGCGCGGCTTCCGCCCGGGTACAGAAAACGTCGCAGGCATCGTGGGACTCGGCAAGGCCGCGGAAATCGCCCGCAACTCTCTCGCAGAAGACGCCCAGCGCGTGTCTGCCCTTCGCGACAAATTACAGCAAGGTCTGATGCACCGCGTTCCCCAGTCGCGCGTAAACGGCGGCGGGGCTCCGCGCACTCCGAATACCACAAATCTTGTTTTTCCCGGCGTCGAAGGCGAAGCCCTCCTCATTGCGCTGGATTTGAAAGGCCTTGCTTGTTCGACCGGAGCCGCCTGTTCCTCGGGCGCTGTCGAGCCATCACACGTGCTCACCGCCATTGGTTTGCCGCCGGAAGAAGCCCGCGCCAGCCTGCGCTTCAGCCTCGGCAGACACACAACCTCCGCGGACATTGATTTCGCCTTGAACGTGGTCCCCGCCTCGGTCGCCCAGCTCCGCGAGCTTTCCCCCACATATCAGAAGGCTGTGGCCCATGAGTAGGGCAACAAGACATTTAATATTTTCTTGTCCTGCTGCTCTCCATTCTGACTCTGTGCTCTCTCCTGAACTCTGTGTTAAGAACCCCACCGTCAAATGCACAACCGCTGAATCAACTACAATAAGATTGTCACCATGAACGCAGCCACCCAATTCGACACCTTGCCCGAGCGCGCCGAAACCCAGCGCGGCCTCGTCGCCGTCGCCATGTCCGGCGGTGTCGACTCTTCCGCCGTTGCCGCTTTCTTGCAGCAGCAGGGTCGCACCGTCGTCGGCCTAACCATGCAGCTTTGGAACCAGCGCCGCCTCCCCGACCTTCAGGGCGACGGCCCCGCACAGCACCGCTGCTGCTCGCTCGATGACGTGTATGACGCCAAAGCCGTAGCGCAGCACCTGAATTTTCCCCACTACGTTGTGAATTTCGAGGAGCAATTCGAGACTCGCGTCGTGCGTCCTTTTGTGGGCCAGTATCTCGCCGGCCGCACGCCCATCGCCTGCACCAATTGCAACACCCATGTGAAGTTTGAGCCGCTCCTCCGCATGGCGCGCCAGATCGGCGCCGAGCGTCTTGCCACCGGCCACTACGCCCGCATCCGCAAGAACGGCGATACCGGCCGCTGGGAATTGCTCCGCGCCCGCGACGGAACGAAAGACCAGTCCTATTTCCTCTGGGGCCTCTCGCAGGAACAGCTTTCGCGCAGCGACTTCCCTCTCGGCGAACTCACCAAGGAAGAAGTCCGCGCCTTAGCCCGCCGCGCGAATCTGCCCGTCGCCGAAAAGCCGGAAAGCATGGAGCTATGCTTCGTGCCCGCCGGCAACTATGTGCAATTCATCCAAGCGTATTCACACCAGAGTGGAACCCCCCTGCAGAATGGAGAGGGCGAAATCGTCAACGAAACTGGCAAGGTGATCGGCCACCACAATGGCGTTCACAATTTTACCATCGGCCAGCGCAAGGGCCTCGGCTTCGCCGCGGGCAAGCCGCTTTACGTTCTCTCGCTTGATCCGGAGAAGAACCGCGTCGTCGTCGGCGAAGCCGATGTCCTCCGAAAGACAGTGTGCGAAGTCGAGGGCGTTAATTGGATTTCCTACGAAAAGCCCTCCGCCCCGCTTCGTGCCTTCGCCAAAATCCGCCACAAGCACGAGCCTGCGCCCGCCACAATCGCGCCGCTGGCCGCCGGCATTGTGCGCCTCACCTTCGACACCCCGCAACGCGCCATCACCCCCGGCCAAGCCGCCGTGTTCTACGACGGTAACATCGTCCTCGGCGGCGGCTGGCTGAGCTGAACGGCGATTTCTCAGTGATTTCTTTTCGGAAAAGGTCGAAAAAGTCTTTGAGAGTCAGGGGAACTGGCGCGATGGTCCAGTGACCGAATTACCCTCCAACATCGGCGCATTTAGCGAGTGAATGTGGCAGGAAGGAAGGTTCCGGAACGATCAAAAATATGATTCCCAAGAATTCTTTTCCTACTAAAAACTCATAACTAACAAACCGCTAAATGAAGAGTTCTTCTTCCTGCTGTTCGCGCGGTTCGTCACCCTGTCGGCGCCTGCGGCGCGACCGCAGAATATCGAGCCCCACCTTAATTCCCTGCACCAGCGCCGACGCCTTCTGGACCGGCCGCCAGAAACTGTGCTTGATCTTCGCGCCCGCATCTTCCACCGCCTCGAGCGTCCCGGTCAGGATGCGATCCGCCTGCACCAACTGTCCGCGAAGCCGATCCGCGGCATCCGTGAACACGCGGTCTATCTTTTGTGCCTGTCCCCGCGCCAAATACACGATGTGCGAAGCATCATTCACCATGCTGGAGATTTTCGGCTGTGTGTCGTCGAGAAGAATCTGCACGCGCGTCAGAATGGGGCCGACTCGCGAATGCAAATCGCCCACCAGACGATTCACATTTTCCGTCGTGCGGCGAAGCTGAAAAAACAACGCCGTCAGGATCACCACTTGCACAACCAGAGCAATCGCCGCGACGATGCTGAATAACTCGAGCCAGAATTGCATACCTGCCCCACCGCCCCACTAAGAGACGGAACCTCGTGCTACCGATTTACCGGGCCTTTAGGACTTCGCTTCGCGCAGATACGCTTCGCGTCCGGCTTCCACCGCCGCCGAGATGGAGTCTTTCTTGCGCACCGCAACTTCCTTGCCACGCTCGACCAACTCATCTGCGCGCTCACGCAGTTCGCGGGCCTTCTTCTGCGCGTAATCTTTGCCTTCATCCGCCTTCTTCGACAGAAAATCGCGTGTCTCTTCACCGGATTTCGGCGCAAACAAAATTCCAACGAGCGCTCCAACTCCCAGCCCTACCAGGAAATAAGTCACCTTGGAACCCACATTGTCCGCCATAGCATCCTCCACAGAAACCGTAGCATAGCAGTTGCAAGCACGCAACACACCCTAACCGCTATATCCAACGGCAACTGGTTACGGGGTGTTCGCAGTGCCAAGCTGGCTCAGTATTTTCTCCGCACTCTTCCGTGAAATAACGCTGCTTAACTTTTCCAGCCCCGCCCTCTGAATATTGGCAACGCTCCCAAATTCCTTTAATAGTTTCTGCGCCGTCTTTACCCCGACACCAGGGATTTCGCTAAGCGCCGTTTGCGTTTGCCGTTTCCCGCGCCGCTGCCGGTGAAACGTAACTGCAAAACGATGGGTCTCATCGCGAATCTGCTGAATCAGGTGCAACACCGGCGAATGCCGCTCCAACACGATGGGCTCGTCTTCCTGACCCAGAACGTAAAGAATCTCCTCCTTTTTCGCTATACTCGCGACCGGCTGATTGATGATCTGCAGCGATTCGAGCGCCTGCGCCGCGACGTGAAGCTGCCCGATACCGCCATCAATCAAGATCAGCCCGGGCAATTCTTTCTTCTCTTCCCGCAACCGGCGATACCGGCGGGTGACGGCCTCGCGCATGCTGGCAAAGTCGTCGTTCTGCCCCGGAACATTTCCGTTGGCTCCCTCCTCGCCGCTCCCTTCCTCTCCACGGATGATGAATTTGCGGTAATCCGATTTCTTCATGCGCCCCTTTTCCCAAACCACCATGGAGGCGACCGTGTCGGTTCCTTGTATATGCGAAATGTCGAAGCTCTCGATGCGCCGCGGCTCTTCCGCCAGATTGAGCGCATTCTGCAGCGCCTCGCCAATCGCTTTCGACGTTGGCTTCAAAACACGGAATCGCTGTTCGAAGGAATGCTTCGCGTTGCTCTCCACCAGGTCGAGAAAAGCCCGCTTAGTCCCGCGCTGCGGCGTGAAGATTTCCACTTTGTGTCCCGCGCGCTCCGTCAGGGCCGCCTCCAGCAATTCGCGATCTTCAAAATCCGCCGAGACGTGAATCGCTTTCGGCAGATATTCCGTTTCCAGATAGAGCTGCTTCAGAAGAGAAGGCACGAACTCCTGCGCATCAAACTCTTCCAGTTCTTCCCAATAAAATTCGCGGCGATCCACCACACGCCCGCCGCGCAAGTGGAAAAGGTCCGCAGCGACCAGCGGTGGTTCGGCGTAATAAGCAAGAACGTCGGTGTCATCTCCCTGTGCCGCAGCGATGCGCTGCCGTTCTTCGATGTCTTCCAGCGTCCGCAACAAGTCGCGGTAAGCGGCCGCCTGTTCGAATAGCTCCTTCTCCGCCGCTACCGCCATCCGCTCTTCGAGACTCCTGATCAAATCGTGCCGGCGCCCTTCGAGAAACAACCGCACATCGCGCGCGGCTTCCGCATAGCGTTCGTCCGTCGTGAGCCCTGCCACGCAAGGCCCAAGACACCTCTTGATGTAATACTGCAGGCAAGGCCGCGGGTGGCTGCGAGTCAGATCGACGTTGCACGAAGGAACGAGGAACCGCTTGTGAACGAAATGCAGAATGCGGCGCGCCAGGCTTGAAGGAAAATAAGGCCCGAAATAAAGTGACCCGTCTTTCTTGATGTGCCGCGTGAAGTACACGCGAGGATATTTTTCCGCCGCGGTGAATTTGATATACGGATAGGTCTTGTCGTCGCGAAGCACGACGTTGAATTTCGGCCGATACTGCTTGATCAGATTGTGCTCGAGCGCCAGCGCTTCGCGCTCGTTGCCCACGACAATGGTTTCCAGATCGGCGATCTCTCGCGCCAGCGACCCGGTCTTGGCGTCGATCCACCGCGATTCCAGGAAGTAAGAACGCACGCGGTTGCGCAGGTTGCGAGCCTTGCCCACGTAAAGGACCGTCCCACCGGCATCCTTGAAAAGATAGACGCCGGGACTTTCCGGGAGCTGCGCGGCTTTTTCGCGGGGTTCCATGGAGGCTCAAAATACAACTTTACAATCGCCAGACAACTTCCATCATACTAGACCGAATCGGAGTACAGGGAGACCTCCGTGAAGGGCATGAGACTCACCAGCGCGATTCCGATTTTCGCGGCAGTTTTCTTGCCGTTTGCCGCATCGCAGGCGCACGCGCAGGATCCGCAACCGGAGTCCTCCTCAAAACCAGCCGAGGCGCCCAGTCCTGCGCCACCAAAGTCCCGCGCCAAGCAGAAGAAAGACACCGCCACGCAAAACGCCCCGGACCAGCCCGCCTGGGATCCGCTGCGTGCGGAGAAAGATCTCGAAGTCGGTCAGTACTACATGAAGAAGGGCGATTTAGATGCGGCCATCGATCGTTTCCAGGACGCCACCGCAGCGAAACCCGGTTCCGCCATCCCTTTTCGATACCTCGCCGAAGCCCAGGAAAAAAAAGGCCTGAAGAAACAAGCCATCAAATCTTACCAGCGCTATCTAGATCTGTATCCCCACGCCGAAGACGGCGACAAAATGCGGAAAAAAATCGACAAACTTTACAAGGACATCCAAAGGGAGAAAAAGTAGCGCCACCGCAACACCCGCGGATTCCCTTCGGACGTCTGCCTCGCTACCAAAAATCAGCGCGCCAGCCGGTCCAGGATGCGACGCGCGCCTTCGAATTCCGCAAAACGCTTCTCTTCCTCTCGAAATTCTCGCGAATGAGACACCATGCTGCAGCCCGAGCGGCGAGTCGGGTGCTTCACGTGCAGCATCTCGTGAAACAATACATATTCCACCGCGCACGTCGGAACCCCCGGACGATCCATCCGGCGATTCAGCAGAATCTGTTTTGGTCCGGGATCGTAACAGCCGAATTGCCGCCGCCAGCTCCGCGTGCTCCATCCGATATGCGGGCGCTGCAACTGCCCCTCAAAATATTTTCCATTCAGCTCATCGAAAAGCCTGTCCAGATCGAAATGGTCTCCGCGCGGGTTCGTCGCGGCCAAGCGAACGCGCCCGCGGCGCATTTGGTTCATGCGGCTGCGCGTGCGATCGGAGCGCGCGTACTCCAGATAAGCCTCGGTGAGCGCCCCGGAGGCTTTGCGCCGATACACGCGCGCAAGTAGCAGTGCGGCCGCGCCTTCCAGAACGGCCGGCGGCGCTCGCCGCAAGAGGTCGGAGAATCGAACGTAAACGACTTCCTCCCGGCGCCGAATCGTCAGCACCAGACTGGCATAGGGATAAAACTCCACTCGGAAGCGCGGCGGCCGGCCATCGCAACCCAGTCGCGTGTACACCCGCTGAAACAGGGAGCTCCCTCCCGGAACAAGACCATTTCTATCTCTCTTCGATCTCATACGCTCATTGAATCCCTGGAGAGTTCCAATTGATTGCGAGCCCTCTATCTTCCCAACCTTTTCCTTCTACTTCTCTGTCCCTGTTGACAACTACCGCCCTCGTTCCACCCAAAAACAATAAAGCCAACCCTCTTCTCTGACTAAGAACTCAGAACTAACAACCGGCAACATGCGCCCTCGACGAACCTGCCAATGATTAAACCATCTCTTTTCTCCGGCTAAGAACCCAAATCCAGCAGCTGGCACCGTTCAGCATCGAGAAAACCCGGAAATAAACAAACCATCCTTCTTCTCCTACTGAAAACTTAAAACTGACAACTGAAAACCATCAGTTCTTCCTACGCACCGGGGGAGGGGCGACTTTCTTTTTCGCCTTTTCCGCGTCATTCATGGCGTCGCGAGTGCCCTCGATCGCGTCGTCGAGATTGTCTTTATAGAGTTCTCGTTCCGCTCCTTCGCTGGACAGTTTCTCCAGCACGACGAGAAATTCCTTCGTGCGCCCACTCATCATGTCGATTCCCAGCCGGATATTCTCCTGTTTTTCGATCCCTAGTTGGATAAGGTCCGCCGCGTCGTCCACGCAGCCGGCGTAGGCATTCAGGAGCGCATTCAGCATGTCGCCGTGGCGGTTCGTGGATGGATGGTCCAACTCATATTGAAACTTCTTCAAGCGATCGTCGGCAAACGTCAGAAACAGTTTTATACGTTCGTTGACTGTCTCCGCATCGCGAATCTTGTCCGCTTCCAGCGCCGAAAGATAGTCCTTCTGCTGCAGGGTCCCCGCGCGAACGAGCGGCGGCGCGGCCAGCATGCAGAAAGCCAGGAGAAAAAGATGTATTTTGAATTTCATGGTTGTTTCTCCGCTGGAGGCGTAGCCGCGTGCCCCGCAGGCCGGTGGGGAAATAGCATTTTCAGCAGCTCTTCCTCCATGGCAATCAAATCCTGCCGGACGATCTGCAGCGGCGGCTTGTAGTCCTCGGGGGATACCAGCAGTGTTTCATCAACCTCGCGTATCCCCTTCCGCACGTGCATCTGCAGTTGCCGGTAACCGTTGGATTGCTTTTCGGCATCCGGGTGTTGCTTCTTCAAGGCCTCGATCACGGCGCGAACATTGTCCCGGTATTTTTCGAGCGTCATGCCCACCGCGTTATAGTCGCCGGCTTTTCCGGCCCGGCGCGCTTCTTCAAGTCGTGCGTCTCCCAGTTTTTCAATTAATTTTGCCTTGCGAACCCCGTTCGTTTCGCGATCGAAGCGCGCCTGAAGGTCGGCCAGGCTCTCTGTGCCGCCCGGAGGCAGGACCGCAAGAAAAACAAGCAGACCGCACACTGCACCCAGGGACGTCCTGCCGGCCCTCATCCGCTTACCTTTTCCGTTCCAGCATGCGTTGTAGCACCTTGCTCCGCTCTTTGGCCTGCCAGACCTGATCGGGATTTTTGTCCTGATCGATCTCGAGAAACTTCCGGTAAGACTCCCAAGCAAGCTTCGGCTGGTTCAGCTTATCGTAGCAAATCGCGCGGATAAACCAGACGCCCGCGCCCGGTTGTTCCACTTTGGCTATCTCGTCGAGCGTCGCCAGCGCCATCGGATAATTTCCTCCCAGAAAAAACGTCGAACTGAGATCTTTGAGATAGCTGAGATTTTTCCCATCCAGACGCAGGGCGATACGCAGCTCCTTCTCCGCTGCGGCAAAATCGTGTTTCTGGAGCAAGATGCGCCCCAAACCCCCGTGCAGTTGCGCGTCGTTCGGTGCCAAGACGAGCGCCTGCTGAACCGTGCTGATCGAATCATCCCATTTCTTCCCGGCAATCTGCACGTCCGCGCGAAGCTTGAGCGACTCAAGCGTGGGGTGCTTGCCGGCATCCAGGCGGTCGAGTTCCGCGAGGGCCGCGTCGTTCTGCTGCAGTTCGACGAGAAGATGGATCAGTCGGGCGCGAGACTTGGAATCATTGGGCATGAGTTCGAGATAATCGCGGTACGCGCCTGCGGCTTCGGGCTTTTTCTGGGCGTCAAGGCTATGCGCCAGTCCTTTGAGCGCTTCAGGCCCTTTCGGTTGAACTTCCAGAGCGCGCCGGAATCGAGCTTCGGCTTCTTCAGACTTGCCCTCTCGAAGCGCCGCCCACCCCAGGTAATCAAGGGCCGTGATGTCGTTGGGATCCAGATGGATTAACACCTCGAAGGATTCGGCAGCGCCGGCATGATTTCCCGAACGGTCAAGCGCGACTGCCAGTAGGTATCTGGGTCGGCTTTGTGCCGGAAGCAGTTCAACCGCTTTGCGAAGCGGCGCTACTGCGGCCGCGTCTTCCTCCTTGTCGAGAAGCAGCGTTCCGAGATTCAGATATGCTTCAGACATTTTTGGGTCGATGGCGAGAGTGCGTGCGTATTCGGCGCGAGCTTCGTCCGTTCTCTTCAACGCAGTGTAGACATAAGCCAGTTGAAAGTGCGCATAAGCGAATTCCGGCTGGTCCGCGATAACCTTTTGCAGCGGAGCGATCGCCGCCTCAAAATTGCTCTTGTCAATATCGCGCTGCGCTTCCTCCAGCAAGTCGTTGAGAGGATTCGCGACTCTTTGACTTTTCGACTGCACGGCAGGTTGGGGTTTGGAAGGCGACTGCGCTCGAGCCGTTAGTTGGTTTCCGGCTAGGGGCGCAGCATGCTGCGTCCCAGCAATGCATAAGCCGCACAGAAGAGTCCGTATCGCAATCGAACGGAAGTCAGCGAGCTTCATGGTTAGGGCGGAGGATTCTTGGCTCCGTTGGAAATTGTAGCCGAAGGGTCTGCTGCTTTGGATGCGCCGTTCGCTGTTCTCTTTGCCTGGCCATTTCCGTTCAGCACCCGCGCCAGAAAGTGGCCCGTGTGCGATTGCGTATTGCGCGCCACCTGCTCGGGAGTTCCCGTCGCAATGATCTTACCGCCCAGGTCGCCTCCCTCGGGGCCCATATCGATCAGCCAGTCCGCCGACTTAATGACGTCAAGATTATGCTCGATGACCAGCAGCGAAGCACCGCCCTCCAGCAGCTTGCGGAACGCGCTGAGCAGCTTCGCGATGTCATCGAAATGCAAACCCGTCGTCGGTTCGTCAAGGATATAGAGAATGCCTTGGTTGTCCGTCTGGCTGAGATGCGCGGCCAGCTTCAGGCGCTGCGCTTCTCCGCCGGAAAGCGTTGTCGCCGACTGCCCGAGGCGCAAGTAGCCGAGTCCAATTTCATTCAGGATCCTGAGTTTGGAAACAATCTTGGGAACGTTGACGAAGAACGCCAGAGCTTCGCGCACCGTCAACTGCAATACCTCGTGAACATTCTTCCCGTGATACCGGACTTCCAGAACCCCGCTCTTGAAGCGCGTGCCCCTGCACTCTTCGCAAATAAGTTCGACGTCCGCTAGAAACTGCATCTCCACGGTGACCGTGCCGTCGCCCTGGCAGGTTTCGCAGCGGCCTCCGGGCACGTTAAAGGAAAAATGACCGGGGCCGTAGCCGCGCCGTTTCGAATCGGGCGTATCCGCAAAAACGTCTCGAATCGCGTCGAACGCTTTGAGATACGTGGCGGGATTCGAACGCGGTGTGCGCCCGATCGGCGATTGATCCACAATCACGACTTCCCGGACATTCGAATCGCCTTCCAGCCGCTCGCAAAATTCCTTGACGCTGCCGCCCGCGCGCTTCGCGGCGAGCGCTTTGTACAACACGTCGTGGACCAGCGTGGACTTCCCGGAGCCGCTGACTCCAGTGACCACCGTTAGCATCCCGAGCGGAATCATCAAATCCAGACTCTGGAGGTTGTGCAAACTGGCGCCGTAGAGGCGGAGGAATCTGCCCGCGGGTTTGTGCCGCACGTTGGGCACGGGAATCCGCAGTTCCCCGCTGAGGTACCGGCCGGTTAGGGATTTGTGCTCCTCGAGCATGGCCGTATAAGAACCGGCAAACAGAAGCTTGCCGCCAAGTTCGCCCGCGCCGGGACCGAGATCGATGACGCAATCCGCCGCCTGGATGGTGTCCGGATCGTGCTCGACAACAAGTACCGTGTTTCCCAGATCGCGGAGCGACTTGAGAATATCGATCAGCCGCTGCGTGTCGCGCGGATGGAGCCCGATGGAAGGTTCGTCCAGCACGTAGAGTGCGCCAACCAGATGCGAACCGAGCGACGTCGCGAGCTGAATCCGCTGTGATTCTCCGCCGGAGAGCGTGGAGGTCAGCCGGTCGAGTGTGAGGTAATCGAGCCCGACTTCATCCAGAAACTGTAAGCGCGTTCGAATCTCTTCCAGAATCCTGTCCGCGATTTTCAGGTGCCCTTCGGAGAGCTGCAGTGTGGAAAAGAAAGCGCGCGCTTCTTTGACGCTGAGCTTGCAAACCTCCGTGATGGCTTTTCCCGCCACGCGAACGGCGCGGGCCTCAGCACGCAAACGTGTCCCGTCGCATTCTGGACACCTCGCATAACCGCGGAAGCGGCTCAGAAACACCCGGACATGCAGCTTGTATTTCTTGCGCTCCAGCAAGTTGAAAAAACCTTTGACCCCTTCGTACTCGTTCTCGGGGTCGCCCTCCAGAATCAAGCGGCGCTGTTCGGCAGTCAGTTGTCGCCATGGCACGTTCGTCGGGATCCCGCGACCGCGCGCCCACTTTTTTGCTTCCTGGAAAAGTACGCGGTAGCGGGGTTTCGTCCACGGCTCGATGGCGCCGTCGTCGAGCGACTTGCTCTGATCGGGCACGACGAGATTTAGATCGAAATCGATCGTATTTCCGAAACCCTGGCAGCGCGAACACGCTCCGTACGGATTGTTGAAGGAAAAAAGCCGGGGCTCCGGTTCCTGGTAAAGCGTGCCGTCATTCTTGCATTCGAATCGTTCGTTGAACGTGAGCCGCTCGGCCGGATCCCCCTCATCGTCCGGGACGAATTCGAGAATGGCTTCGCCCTGCCCTTCGCGGTAACAAATTTCGATAGAGTCAACCAGACGCGCGCGCGATTCCGGATTGACTGCGAGACGATCCACGAGCACGTAAACGGGCTTCGAAAAATTCACATCGAGCAGCGTTTCCGGCGACGAGAATTCGTGGATTCGGCCCCCCTGGTAAAGCCGGTTGAAACCGCGCTTCTGAAGATCGAGCAGCGCTTGACGAAGGATATCCGGGGACGGAGCGCTCACTGTTTTCTTGGCGCCTCGTTTCGAAACCGCCGCCCCCGCCGACGTCGCAATTCGAAACTGGTGCAAAACGTAAAATCGCCGCCCCGCTGCAAGCGACAAAATCCGCGTCGCAATTTCGTCCGGATTGTCCCGGCGAACTTCCGCCCCGCACTTAATGCAAAGAGTCTGCCCGCAGCGCGCAAAAAGCAGCCGCAGATAATCGTAAATTTCCGTCGCCGTCGCCACGTTCGAGCGCGGATTCCGCGTTGAATTTTTCTGCCGAATCGCCACCGCCGGCGCGATCCCCGAAATTTCATCCACGTCTGGTTTCTCCATGCGCTCGAGAAATTGGCGGGCGTACGCGGACAGCGATTCGACGTAGCGGCGCTGGCCCTCCGCGTAAATGGCGTCGAAGGCGAGCGATGATTTTCCCGAGCCGCTTACGCCAGTAACGACGGTAATGGCGTTGTGCGGAATTTCGACGCTGATATTTTTGAGATTGTGGACGCGGGCGCCGCGGACGCAGATGGACTCCTGCTCCGGCCGGACATCCGTAGTTGCGTGGGTAATCTCTTTGGTCGCCAAGGGGAAGCCTAGACAGCGCGTTTTGAGCGCCCTGCCTAAACTTCAAATTATACGTCTGCTGTCAAAGCGGGGCAAACGGCGAACCGGCGTGGCCGGAGGCGGTTGCGAATTTGCCCGGCGAATTCACGGCTCCCGGGTAAGGGTGATCTGGCCGATACCGCCTTGCACTTTCAGGTGAATCGTCGCGGGGGATTTTCCATAGGCATCGTTGGTGTAGGAGTCCCCGTCGTGCTTCAGGCCATGCACGTCGATGGAGCCGATGCCGCCGGAGGGATGGGCAATGACGCCGACGTTTTTCGGAAGACGAATGTTGACTTGTCCCACACCCCCTTCAATGTCGGCCGTCAAATCGATCTTGCGGTCGCCGGTGAAATCGACATCCATTTGTCCCGCTCCGAGATTCAGATCCAACCGGGTGAGAGGAACGTCGCGAAAATGTAGATTTCCCTGCCCCGCCCCCATATCCACTTTCAACTCCAGCGGTATGTCCTTGCTGAAGTGCAGGTTCCAATCGTTTTGAGAATGGCCGAAATGGACGGAGTGCGATTTTTGAGAAATGTTGAGTTGACCGACGCCGCCGTCCACGTGGTAATCGACGCGAGGCTGGTCGTAGGAATCGCTGTAGGTAAAATCTGCGTCGAGAATATGGCTCGCGCCGCCGTTGATAATGAGCTGCCCCGCACCCATCTCCAGTCTGGCGTGTGCCGACTTTGCTCCCTGCAGATCCACAGTTTGCGTATCGTGATTTGACCCTGAATAGAAGCCATGGCTGCGGGGATAGCCGCGTCCGTGCCACAGAAGAACGACCAGCACGACGACAAACGCGATCGTGCCAATGGTGGCGCCGATGGAAACTCCCGGAGGTGCGTTGGGATTGCGGCTTCTTTGCACGTTATCCCATATCTTTCCGACGCCAATAAAGACGAGAATGAGCGGCCAGTAGGCCCAGAGAATAGGCACGGGATCGAAACCGGGATGCCAATTGCGGAAGAGAAAAAGGGCGCCGACCGCAATGAGGATGATCGGGAGGACGAGGGATACTCTCCTGGGATTGCCGTCCTGGGCCATGGGACACCTCCGCTATCTTGTACTACGCACGCGAAAGGTAAATAGTTCAGCGAGCGGCTGGTACCACTCTATAACAACAATGATGCGGGCAAGAACTCGGAGTGCCGGATGGAAGCCGGGGCCGCGAAGCAGGGCTTGCAGCCCGGCCTTTACATAAGACTGTAATTGTCGCGGAGGATTGCCTGGGAGGCAGTGTGGTACAGTGCGGGCGAACGGCGCTTGAGGAGCCGGGTTATGCGGGAATTTGAGAGAATTTTCTGGATCGTGCTGGATAGCGTGGGGATTGGCGAGCTCCCGGATGCGGAGGATTACGGCGACGTGGGCAGAAACACGCTCGGACATATCGCGGAATCGCGGCCGCTTGAAATCCCTAATCTGGTCCGCCTCGGACTCGTGAACATCGCGCCGCTGAAGCATCAGACGCCGGCCGCTGCTCCGATTGGGGCTTATGGAAAGGGCGCGACGCGTTCGCCGGGGAAAGATACGACGACAGGACATTGGGAAATGGCCGGGGTCTGGCTGGACCAGGCGTTTCCGGTCTACAAAAACGGATTCCCGTGGGAGTTGATCGAGGACTTTGAGAAACAGATCGGAAGGAGAACGATCGGAAACAAGCCGGCTTCCGGCACGGAGATCATCAAGGAACTGGGCGAAGAACATGTGCGGACGGGCAAGCCGATTGTGTACACGTCGGGCGACAGCGTGTTTCAAATCGCCACGCATGAAGAGGTGATTCCAGTTGCCGAGCTCTACCATATGTGTGAGGTCGCACGGAAATTGTTGGATGGGCCGCACCGCGTGGGACGCGTGATCGCGCGGCCATTCACGGGGATGCCGGGACACTATGTTCGGACGACGCGGCGGCATGATTATGCGGTGGATCCGCCGGAGCCGATGCTGCTGCATGTTCTCGCGGAGCGTAAAGTTCGCGTGTTTGGTATCGGCAAGATTCATGACATTTACAACGGCCGCGGAGTCGAAGAATACGTGACGACGAAGGGCAACGCCGACGGCATGGAAAAATTGACGGTAGCAATCAGCGAGCGCAAGAGCGGGCTCATTTTTTGCAACCTGGTGGATTTCGACATGCTGTACGGCCACCGGAAAGATGTTGAGGGATTTGCAAGATCGCTGGAAGAATTTGACCGCCTGCTTGCGGAGTTCTTGCCGCTGCTGAGTCTGTCCGACTTGTTAATGATCACCGCGGACCACGGATGCGACCCCGATTCGCGCTGGGCAACGACGGACCATTCGCGAGAGTACGTGCCGATTTTAGCGTATTCGTCCGCAGGCGGGGCGGGCGTGAACCTGGGAGTGCGGGACACGCTGGCGGATATGGGCCAGACAATCGCGGAGAATTTTGGCGGCACGATTCCCCATGGGAAGAGTTTTTTGAATGAGATGCGGAAGCAGCGACGTACTGAAGTAGCGAGGTAACGAGAAGCACGAACGGTGACTGGTGACTTGTGGTTGGTGACTGGCGTACGAGGGTTCCTTTTCCACATGGCCGAGGATTTCGGTCGGCTGCCGATGGTCACTTGGGGATCGTTCTTGGGATTTCTAGTTAACCACTCCCCTATGTCTCATAAGTGTCGCTTAGGGCCTGCGGTCGGGTAGAGCGATGGTGCGTAGCGGGCTTCGAATGATGCCGACGTTTCCATCGCCCTCCCTAAAAGTAAGGTCGAGGACTGACGCCAAGCTCCTTAGATCCGATCTATCTGTAGCTCCCCGTTTCCTCTGGGAGTGCCTCACTAATCGCCATTCGAGGAGTTGGCTCCTCTACCCCAGAGGTCCTCGCTCCGGTCTGGGTTATATTGTCCCAGTCCATCTACGCTTATTACGACCTCATCCGTCCCACTCGCAGACACATCCCGATTTCACCGCAGTGCGATTTATACGGGATGCCTTCGCTGTGCTGGTGCGCCTAGGCGACCCACGACTGGTTCCGTGCTTTCGTTGTTCGTTCCTTGTCGACATGCCGCCCTCTACGACCCCGGGGAGTCCATCGGCTGCTTTTGCTCAGTTCTTCGCCAACGGCGTTAGCCTTCGTCGTCACTTGACCCGACTCGGCACTCCCATTTACCCCATCTTCCGCTTCCGAGGGAAGAATCATTTCGGGGCTTCCCTGGTTCGCTATTTGCTACGGCCTGTCGATCCGCTTGCCTCTCTGGCGGATCCGACCGGGCTTTACCCCAGCCAACGGAGACTTTTACACCCGAGCTTTCAACGGGTCGATCACTCTTCCCGTTGTCGAGCATAACTACGGTGGCAACTGAGCAAGCTCCACCGGCGGGACTCGCACCCACTGGAACGTCAACTAGCATCGCTGCACCAGGTGTTGATTCTAAAGCAGTTAGTCCGATGAGCCTAGTTTCATCAGGCAGATCGATCCACGAGGCGCTGAAGCAGCCGAGGAGGCGTGGACTTGTGAAGGAGCACCAGGCGACCACGGAAGTCTCCGGTAAAGAACGATTAGGATTCTAAAGGGATCTCGTGGAAGGCGAGGCACATTTCTGAACGGTATCCGAGAGTAGTGACCGGAATGTCAATAAGAATCTGCTGGGAATTCAGGAGACTCAAATAAGACTTGCTGAACTGGGCTGGCTTTGAATTCCCGCATTAGAACCAGTCGCTGCGATAGGCCACCCACCAGCTAAAGATGCCGATGGGAACGGTAGCCAGCAGCGACCACAAGATGGGCAAGGTGAAGTCCGCAACCAGTCCGAGCACGACAACGGTAGTCCAGAAGACCTTGCGTTGCATTTTATCATTCTAGCGCGCGCAGGCGCGCTGCGGCCGCCGGTCAAGGTGCGGGTTTCGAGAAAGAACACATGCCAGGACAAAATGGGTGAGGAAAAGTCAAAGCCCCGCCTCAAAAAACCGAGGGGGGCAACCCAATCCCTAGCGAATTCATTTCTTGGGTGCGCGATCCGAAAACTGGACGACGGTGGTACTTGAAGTGTCCGCATTTCCGCTTGCGTGGGAATCCAGCCGGGAGAGCAGCCCCGGGGCAACATTCCAGTGCTCGCCACTTTCCGTGATAACAGTCACGGTCTTCTTATTGTAGCGGGTGAGAGTTCCAATCAACTCAGGCCGCCCCGTGGGGCGGAATTTCACTTTTTCGCCGATGCGGAAATTCAGCATGGCGCCGTGGGAGCGCATTTCGCCGAGAAACCTGAGGCGCGCCACGATTTTGTGATTTAGCTCGACGAGTTCTTCTTCAGAAAGGGAGTCGATATTGATGATGCGCATTTGGGTCCGATCCTGGAATCACCGCACGTATTCTATAGAAACCTGGCCGTGTGGCAAGTTGGAACCTAATAGAAACGCAGAGGTAGGTGATGGATTGGAAGGCGGTAATCCGAGTCTGTCGTGAAAGGGTAGCTAAAAGAGCCAGGCGGCCCGGATCGGCAACACGGGATTAGAGTGTTACAGGGTGAGGCTCGATGCGAAATTGGAGCATCACCCGCCTTGAGCAGACGGTTGATCGACCGCCAGTATGACTAATAAAGTAAAAAGAAATGGACCGCTCGCGCGAATGGCGTGGGCGGTTTTTTTGTTTATGCGACACTTTTTGCGAAAGGAGTTGCGGTATGGCTCCCGCAACTTCGCCCGTGCGAATCGAAATGCTGAAGGGAGTGCCGATCTACTTTGAGGTGCACGGAAACGGTTATCCTCTGCTTCTGCTGCATGGGTTTTTCGGTTGCGGCCAGGACCGGCCCGCGTTCATCGGATCGCAGAGCCACTCCACGGGAGAGGAATTTCAGCGGATTATTCCGGACATGCGGGGACATGGGCGGTCGTTTGCGCCACAGGGGTGGCTGTGATACCTAAGTTTTCTGCGTGGCGGCATGACGAAGCGGCGGCGGACATGTTTGCGCTGCTCGACCATTTGGGGATGGAGACATTTGAGGGCATTGGCGTGAGCGGCGGGGGAAACGTGCTGCTGCCCATGGCGACGAAGCTGCCGGAACGCGTGAAAGCGACGGTGCTGGTGAGCGCGACGAGCTACTTCCCTGCTCAGGCACGGCCAATCATGCGGACGTACCCGGAGAGGCTGCCGGCGGAGGAGAGAAAAAGTCTGCGGCGGCGCCACCCCGGCGGAGACGCGCAGATTGAAGGGCTTTTGGCGAGCACCAAGGCGTTTGCGGACAGCTATGACGACAAGAATTTCACGCCATCGTGTCTGAGGAGGATTACGGCCCGCACGCTGATCGTGCAGGGTGATCGCGACCCGCTTTACCCGGTGGGGATTTCAGTGGGGATGGCAAGGGATATTCCACGATCGAGCCTGTGGATCGTCCCCAGCGCGGGGCATGAGCCCGTAACCGGGGAACGATGGCCGGAGTTTCTGAAAACGGCGGGGGGGGCTACGAGGTTGAGCGGCGGGCTGACAACGATTTCGCCTTCGCGAAGCACGCGAGGATGCGGCGCCCGATGGTCGCCATGCAGCGGGCTAACTCATGTAGACTGCTTACGTTCTGGCTGCAGAATGAAAACGACATTAGGTCTCGCCATCATGGACAAGAGCCAAACGGTTGGACGAATCTTCGTTGCGGTTTCCCTGGTTGTTTTCGGGGTGCAACATTTCTTGTACGGCGGCTTCGTTGCAGGACTGGTGCCCGCGTTCATGCCAGGGCGGCTGTTTTGGGCGTACTTTGTTGGCGTGGCCTTCTTTGCAGCCGCTGCCGGTATTCTCTATGAAGAAATGGCACGGCCGGCGGCAACCATGCTGGGAGTGATGTTTTTTCTTTTCGTGGTGCTCCTGCACGTTCCGAGGATCGTCACGCATTCTCGCGATGGAAATGAATGGACCAGCGGATTTGTGGCGCTGGCGATGTGTGGCGGCGCCTGGATTCTCGCCAGCGCTTCTCCCCTATATGAGCGCGAGATCGCCGATCCGTTCCTCAAGTTCGGGCGGTACATTTTTGCCATGGCTTTTGTGGCGTTTGGGATTCAACATTTCTTCGATCCCAGGCTCACAATCCGGGTAGGCCCGCCCTCGTTTCCGGGACGGCCAATCTGGATGTATCTGACCGGCATTTTTTTCGTTCTCGCGGGTTCGGCGATCTTCCTGGGGAAGAAAGCGCGCATTGCGGCAAAGCTCCTGGGGGCGGCGACTCTTCTGTTCTTCCTCCTGCTGCACATCCCTCGCATCGCAGCCGAACTGCATAATCCGGGTCCGTGGACCAGCGGATTTGAAGTCTTGGCCCTGTGTGGAGGCGCTTTAGTCCTGGCCAGCAGTCTGCAAAGAGAAGGCGGAGAGTAGGTAGCGAGACGCTGTTGGCAAGGAGATTGGGCTGCCCCGAGCCGACTTGACGATCGGGGCTGTGCGTCTGGATAGAGCGGCGTAAGCGCAATAAGACGACATCCGGCGCTGGGCACGGAGCAGATTCTGACAAGAAACAGATGGTCGAGTGGCCACCCCTCAAGGGCCTGCCATTCGCCCGGGAAGAGTGGGGAGAAAGACTTTGAACAACTGAAATCGTCAGTTGCCGGCGGCGGAAGGCTTTTCTGTGGGGGCGTAGTAGCCGTTGCGGGTGCGGGCGACAAGTTTGCCGTGGCCGCGCGGGGGAATGACTTCCACTTGGACGGTTCGGAAGGAGCCGTCGCGGCGGATGTTGGTGGGATAGTAGGCCAGAATGTACTGGTTGCGAATGTCGTGTGCAACCTGCTCGCAGATGTTGTGCACGTCATCGACGTTTTCCGGGAAGAAGGCCAGGCCGCCGGAGGCCGCCGAGATTTGCTCGAGGGCCTTGCGGGCGCGCTTGGCTTCCTTCTTATTTTCCTGGCCGAGGAGTCCGATGGTGTAGATCACCGTGTCGGTCTTCTGGACTTCACGAATCATTCTCTCGAGGGAATTGCGGCTGGCGTTGTCCTCGCCGTCGGTGACGACGAGCAGGACCTTCTTGTCTTTGGAAGCTTTCTTGAGATGATCAAGAGAGCCCAGGATGGCGTCGCGCAAGGCGGTGCTGCCGCGGGAATCGATGCGTTCTAGGGCTTCCTTGAGCTCCGGGATGCTATTGGTGAAATCCTTGTCGAGATCGAGATAGAAGTCGTCGTTGAAATTGACGACGAAGGCTTCGTCGTTAGGGTTGCTGGCCTGGACGAGAGTGAGGGCTGCTTCATTGACGCGAGGACGCTTGTCGCGCATGCTGCCGCTATTGTCGATCACCAGCCCCATGCTGACGGGCACGTCCTCGCGCTTGAAGACGGAGAGTTTCTGTTCGATCTTGTCTTCGAAGACGCGGAAATTTTCCGACTTGAGGCCGTCCGCGAAGCGATGACGATCATCGAGAACGGTCGTGTGCAGGACGACCAGGTTAACGTCGATGATCAGCTTCGAGCCTTGCTTACCGGCGTTGGCATCCTGGCCGGGAGGAGGCGGTACGGAATTGGGGATGGGAATCTGGGCGAGGGCGGCGGAAGAGAAGACAACCGCGGCGCAGATCAAGAGAGAGAAATAACGCAGGGAAGGAAAGAGACGCCGGAAGAGCTCAGTGGCTGGGGGCGTAATATCCGGTCTTGGAATAGACGCTGAGCGGTGGAAGTCCCTTGGGTGCGCGCAACTTGATCTTGAGCTTGCGCCAGCGTGCGTCGTGAGCCTTGTTGCTTGGTCGATAGCCGAGGACATATTGGTTTCGCAGCTCCATGCCGATTTTTGAGGCAATATCCGGCAACTCATCCAGCTTCTCCACGGCGAACACGCGGCCTCCGGTCATTTCGGTTACTTCGCTGAGCAGCGACGGACCGCTCAGTTCCTCCGGGGACCGGTTGCGATAACCAAGCGGGTCAAAGATGCCGATGGCGTAGAGCTGGGTGTCGGCTTCCTTCACCAAGCGCTTGATATCGCTTTCGTTGTACCTACTATGATTATCGCCTCCATCCGATAGAATGAGCAAGGCACGTTTGGCGTTGTGTGCACCCCTCATCTGGCTGAGCCCGAGATAAATGGCGTCGAGCAGCGCGGTGCGGCCCTTGGGCGCCGTGAGCATCATGCGGCTCTGCAGATCTTCCACGCTGTTGGTGAAGGAACTGGTCAATTCCGCGCGCTCGTTGAAGCTGACGAGGAAGAATTCATCTTGGGGATTGGCGGTCTTGAAGAATTGGACGGCGGCTTCGCGGGCCTTGGCCACTTTGTTGGCCATGCTGCCGCTGAAATCAAAGATCACGCCGATAGAGATGGGAACATCTTCGGCGGAGAAAGTGACCACTTCCTGCTCGATGCTGTCTTCATAGACGCGGAAATTGTCAGGTTCGAGGCCGGTGACCAAGCGATTGTAGGGATCCGTGACCGTGACGTTGATGAGGGCGAGGTCCACATCGAAGTGAAGCAACCCTCCGGGCTTAAAAGGCGTGCCCGGGGTATCTTTCCGCAAGTCGTCTTTCTTGATTTCCTTGACTTCCTCGCGCTTACCTTCGTCCTTGGACTTGTTTTCGTTGGAGTCCGATTGAGCGGCGCCAGGGAGCGCGGCATAGAACATGGACAGGCAAACGACCAGCTGGAATCGGAATAAGAAAGACAGGACGCGAAAACCCAGTAAATCGCGTTTCACGGCACCCTCTCCATCCCGGCCTGCAGGGATGGCCGTGCGGTTCAGACTAACTGCAATTCTACCACTCGGATTCTCGAACACAAGGGCAAATGCTTGCTGTTCGGTATTGCACAGCTCGATAGGCCGACCGGGTTGCGGGGCGTGTGGTAGCATCGCCGCGCAGAATCTCCCTGTTAAAGTTAGACCGAGCCGGAAGGTCCAGTATTCCCGGCAAAATGGAGAACGAGAGGAGACGAGCTTGGCCAAAGTGGTGGTGGTCATTCCTGCTAGATATGGTTCGAGTCGGTTGCCGGGGAAACCATTGGTTTTGCTGGCGGGAAAACCGATGATCCAGTGGGTCTATGAGCGCGCCAAACTAGCACAGCGAGCGGACCAGGTGATTGTGGCGACCGACGACGAACGCATCGTGAAGGCCGTGGAGGGATTCGGCGGCGAGGCGAGGATGACGCGGACCGAGCACCGTACCGGTACGGAACGCGTCGCGGAAGTGGCCGCGCGCGAACAGGGAGATGTATTCGTGAACGTACAGGGGGACGAGCCGCTCCTGGATCCACATGCGATAGATGTGGCGGTCAATTCCCTGGTGGAGGAGCCGCAGGCTTCGATCAGCACGGTGGCGACGCCCATCAAGACGCCCGGAGACATCATGGACCCGAATGTGGTGAAGGCGGTGTTGGACTTTGACGGGAACGCGATTTATTTCTCGCGCGCGCCGATTCCCTGGGTGCGGGACACCGCAAGCAAAATCCAGGTGCGGCATCTGAAACATCTTGGGCTATACGTTTTTCAACGCGAAGCGCTGCTGGAATATCCGACGCTGCCGCAGGGTGAGCTCGAAAGAATCGAACAGCTCGAGCAACTGCGCTGGATGGAGAATGGATGGAAGATCCGCGTGGCGGAAGTAGAACATGACGCGGTGAGCGTGGACGTGCCCGAAGACGTAGAGAAGGTGGAAAAGCTCCTACAGAAATAAATCCGCCCGGCCAGATGTGTCCGGGTGGATCATTGAAGCTCATCTCAATTCTTCAAGGTTGTCGCGCGATCGAACCCGCGAGGACGCGGTTGTTATCCACACCAACTAGAAAAACGGTGTTCGCATCCACAGCGTAGGCCGTGAAATTAAACGTCTGTGGCGACGGGAACGTCGTTGTCAGTGTCAATGTGTTTGGGCCGGTGCCCGGTGAAGTGATGTTTAGCGGGCCACTAGACTGAATGTCGAAGAACTGGTGCTGATGCGCCGGACTGAACTCAGTAAAGTCCATGATGCCGGTGGCGTTGTTGCCGGAGGCGGAGGTCAGCTTCAATTGGCCGACGAAATCGTTCGAGTCTACGATGGAACCGTTCTGAGTCACGCCGCTCAATACAGAAGCGAAGTCCCCTGCAAGCGAGGCAGGCGTGATGGGACCGGCGGTCTGGGCCAGGAGCGTGCCGTCGCTTGTGATCCCGGTGTCAGTCTCCTGGAAAACGGCCTCCGTCGGCGAGATCAAGTAAAAAATGAAGGTAAACGTTCCCACCTTCGTATCCGTCCACGTTGCCGTGCCCCCTCCAAGTCCGTTGGCATCGAGAGTATAGGTGCCGGCGACCGTGCCCCCCTGCGAGGGAAGGAGTGTTACGGTTCCATTGTTGTTCTCATCGAGAAAAATCTCGGAAAGATTGCCAAGGCCATCCGCAGCGAAGCGGCCTGCCGTGGCAATGGGCCCACTCGAGCTACTGCCTCCAAGGAGGAACGCAAAGCCGCTGTTCAGCGAGGCGTCACTAAATGCAATATTGCGCTGCGCAAACGCCTCCCCGGAGAACACCTCGGGAAAATCGGTGCCGACTAGTTTCAAGCGCGTCGCATCCACGACGTAGAAGGCAAAATTATGCCCGGCAATGTTGGCAACACCGCGGCCAGACTGGCCGAACGTGTGGTCGAATTGATACAAGGCTCCGGCCGGGAAGAGTTGCTGGCCGGAGAGCGTGCCGGCTTCATTGGAGTCATACCAGCCCAAGCTGATGTTGCCTGCGCCATCAGCGTCGAAGCGGCCAATGATTGATTCGGGATTCGAGGCGCTGCTGGCCCCGAAAACATCAAATACGTAACCATTGGCGATCGCCGGATCGGAAAACGCCGCCGGGTTTTGTCGCTGAAGCGAACCGCTTGCTGTTGCGTTGCCATCGGTCTGCGCAACAAAGCCTTGGGTTGGGGAAGTTAGTGTAAGGCTGTAGCTCGTTGTGCCAGTGCTGTTCGTCAGGTTAAGAGTGCCCCGGCCATCGGCAGAGATGGAATACGTGCTGCTGGTGAATGGCAGGGTGCCAACTCCCGTGCATACGTTTACGTCTTCAACGCCGCCGCTAATGTGGCCGCTCCCGTCCGCGGTGAAGCTGCCGGCTCGCGCGAAGAAGGTGGAAAAACCGGGGCTAGGGCCGCAGAGTTCCGTTCCGCTCATCGAAAAAGCGTATTGGCCCTTCAAGCTCGCATTAGAGAAGTTACCAGTTGGCGGCGGAGGTGGCGGCCCGACAATCGTTCCGCCGTTGTTGCACGCGGCGGTGAGAGAAGCAAGCAGGATTGTGACGAGCGGGAGCAGGCGCATGATCGAGCGGTTCATCGTGGACCTGCTTGGCTGGCGCGCTGGGCAGGAGACAGTAAGCGAGCGCCAGCAAAGGAGAGCGGCGCGCCCTTCGCGGTACGAAGCGCGAGGGACTGCCCGCCCTTTTGGATCAGACGCACGAGAAAGATCGTGCCCTGGCGTGAGGCTAAACTAGCACCCACTACTCTGACCGAATCACCTTTTGCCAAAGAAAAGTGGTTAGCCTCAAGGTAAGAGGCCGCCCCAAGACGAATGTCCATGGTGCCGCTCGCGGTCTGCAACTGGACGTGCGCGCCAATGGGCGGCGTCGCGGCTTCCGCGGTGTAGCTCAAGACGGTGCCTTCGACCGCAGTCTCTTGCTTTGCGTCATACGCAAGGCTCCGCATCGAGGCTGCCCGCGGCCGGTCAGCCAATTTTTGCGCCCAAACCGAAGTGCCAAGAACCAGCAGAAGCGCGACTAGCACCACTGAAATTCTGACGAGCGTTGTTTTCTGCATCTCACACTCCCGGATTGGACTCCACTGCGCGGGCTCTGCCATTTCGCAGCCAGTGACAAGCCAGCGGTCTTCAAGTCACTCCCGACTGTAAGAACCCATTCGTGCCGGAAAAGTTGCACGGGTTTTTTCGGGTCGTGCGCAGCACTTCCATTCAGTAGATGGCTGCTTCCCCAGAAAATGTTACCTGGAAAACGTGGACGTGTGCTCTATGTTGAACCGGGATGCACGCCTTATCGCGGCGATGGAACGTGCCAGGAAGCCTGCGAGAAGGCCCGATCGAAAAAGGCTTCGGAGCCAGAGCCTCAAGAATTCCAGAAAAAAATCCGTTTTGCTCGAGTGGCGAAGTGGCGAGTTTGATTTGACAGAATTGCGAGTTCCTACGATAATTATGCGTACGTCACTCCTGTGGAGGGCAAACAAGCCCGGCGTAGGAACGCGGGCTGTAAGGATGGCGCCAAAATATATTTTTGTAACCGGCGGTGTGGTTTCCTCACTTGGAAAGGGCGTAGCTGCCTCCTCTATCGGCTGTCTCCTCGAGAGTCGCGCTTTCAAAGTCACCCTGCAGAAATGTGATCCGTACCTGAACGTCGATCCGGGCACGATGAGCCCCTTTCAGCACGGCGAAGTGTTTGTGACCGAAGACGGCGCGGAGACGGACCTCGATCTGGGGCATTACGAGCGGTTCACGCACGCCAAGCTTTCCCGCGACAATAACTGGACGACCGGACGCATCTACGAAACCATCCTCACGAAGGAACGCCGCGGGGACTACCTGGGAAAAACAGTGCAGGTGATTCCGCACGTGACCGACGAGATTAAAGCCACGATCAGGAAAGTCTCTGACGCGGTGGATGTCGTCATTGTGGAGATTGGCGGGACGGTCGGGGACATCGAATCGCTTCCCTTTCTCGAAGCGATCCGCCAAATGAGGCTGGAGCTAGGCCCTGAGAACACGCTTTTCGTGCACGTCACGCTGGTGCCGTTCATCGCCGCGGCCGGCGAGCTGAAAACAAAGCCCACGCAGCACAGCGTGAAAGAGATGCTGAGCATCGGGATTCAGCCGGACATTCTTCTTTGCCGCAGCGATCACCATATTCCGGCGGAACTGAAGAAGAAAATTGCGCTGTTCTGTAACGTGGCGGAAGCCTGCGTCATTTCAATGGAAGATGTGGACACGATTTACGCAGTGCCCGCCGAACTCAGCAAAGAAGGCCTGGACGAGCAAATCCTGCGGCTGCTGAAACTGGAAGCAAGACCTTCGGACATGAAGCCGTGGATCGACCTGGTGCACCGGATGCATCATCCGGCCGGCGAAGCAAGGATTGCGGTGGTCGGCAAGTACGTGCAGTTGGAGGATGCTTACAAAAGTTTGCGCGAAGCCCTGCTCCACGGCGGGCTGGCGCACAATCACAAAACCGTCCTCGAATGGATCGAAGCGGAAGAGATCGATTCGCCGGAGACGGCTGCCGCCCGGCTGCATGGATACGACGGCATCCTGGTTCCCGGCGGCTTCGGGAAGCGCGGCATTCAGGGAATGATTCATACAATTCAGTACGCGCGCGAACACAAAGTGCCGTTCTTTGGGATTTGCCTGGGAATGCAGTGCGCGACGATTGAATACGCGCGCGACGTAACCGGGATGAAACAGGCGGACAGCACGGAATTTGACCCCCAGACGCCGCATCGCGTGATTTACAAGTTACGCGAATTGCTGGGCGTGGATGAAATGGGCGGCACCATGCGGCTGGGCGCCTGGACATGCAGGCTCGAGCCCGGATCGTTCGCACATAAAGCGTACGGGAAACTGGAGATCAGCGAGCGGCACCGCCACCGCTACGAATTCAACCGCGACTACGAAAAGACGCTTGTTGGCGCGGGCCTGCGCATCACGGGCCGCACTCCGGATGAGAATTACGTGGAAATTGTCGAGGCGCCGGATCACCCGTGGTTCCTCGGCTGCCAGTTCCATCCGGAATTCAAATCGAAGCCGCTGGAACCGCACCCGCTGTTCGTGGCGTTCATCGGCGCGGCGCTGGAGCACAAGAAGAATAAAGCGCGTTCCGTGCCGGAGCCCAAGCGCGCGCAGGCCGTTGGGCTCACGCCGCACGTCACCGCCTAAATCGTTGCAAACGCAGCGCTGGCTGCGTAGCCTAAGTACCTTGCAGACCTTTCCCCATCTCGTATGAACACGACTCGTGAAATTGCGCTTGGAGCCCTTCGCCTCGGCGGCGGTAACCCGCTGTTTCTGATTGCAGGGCCGTGCGTGATTGAAAGCGAAAAGCACGCACGGACAATAGCGGAGAAGGTCGCGAAGATCGCAGCCGACGCGGGCGTGCCCTATATCTTCAAAGCGTCGTACGATAAAGCCAACCGGTCCTCGTTAAAGGCGTTCCGCGGCCCGGGCCTGAAGGAAGGCTTGCGCATTCTCGGCAAGATCAAGTCCGAACTGAAACTGCCGATTCTTACCGACATACACGACGCCTCACAGGCGGAAGCTGCTGCCGAAGTTTGCGATGTGCTGCAGATTCCGGCGTTCCTGGCGCGGCAAACGGATCTGCTGATCGCTGCGGGCAAAACGGGCCGGATCATCAATATAAAAAAGGGGCAGTTTCTGTCGCCCTGGGACATGGGAAATGTGGCGGAAAAGGTGGCCAGCACGGGAAATACAAAGATTATCCTGACGGAACGCGGCGCTTCGTTTGGCTACCAGAATCTGGTGGTGGATATGCGTTCGTTCCCGATCATGCAGCGGACGGGCTACCCGGTTGTTTATGATGTGACGCATTCCGTGCAGCTCCCTGGCGGGCAAGGCCAGTCCAGCGGCGGGCAGCCGCAATTTATTGAGCCTTTGGCGCGCGCCGGCGTGGCCGCGGGAGTGGACGGCATTTTCCTGGAGACCCACGACAACCCAGCGGCAGCCCTTTCCGATGGACCCAATGCCCTGCCGCTGTCGGAACTCCTTGGCCTGCTCATGAAATTAAAAGGTCTCAACTCCGTGGTCCGCCGCTGGAGCGAGAAATGAGCCTGGAGACAGCGCGGCGCGTGCTAAGGATCGAAGCGCAGGCCCTTCAAGATGTGCTGGCGCGGCTCGACGCATGCTTCGAGAAAGCAGTGGAAGTGTTGTTCGCGTGCAAGGGGCGAGTCGTCGTTAGCGGAATGGGCAAGTCGGGCCTGATCGCGCGAAAAATCTCCGCGACGCTGTCCAGCACGGGCACGCCGTCTTTCTTTTTGCATCCGGCGGAAGCGCTCCACGGCGACTTGGGCATGCTCGCGCGCGGGGACGCGATGCTGGCTGTTTCCTATGGTGGAGAAACGGAAGAGATCATCCGGCTGCTGGAAGCGCTCAAGCGGCTGGAGATGCCTCTGGTGACACTGACGGGCAAAGTGCAATCGACGCTCGCCGAAGCCAGCGACGTCGTGCTGGATGTCAGCGTGAAGGAAGAGGCGTGCTCGTTGAATCTTGCGCCCACGGCGAGCACGACCGTAGCAATGGCCGTTGGCGACGCCCTCGCGGTCTCGCTGCTGGAACGGCGAAATTTTCGTCATGACGATTTTGCGGCCTTGCATCCCGCGGGGCGTTTGGGAAAGAAACTGCTTCGCGTCGAACACCTGATGCATGCAGGAGAGGCGCTGCCGCGTGTTTCCACCGCAGCGCCGATGCCGGACGTTTTTCACGAGATGAGCAAGAAGGGCCTGGGAATGACGACGGTGCTGGAGCCGGACGGAAGATTGGCGGGGATTCTGACCGATGGCGACCTGCGGCGGTTGATGGAAAAACATCGCGGCGCGACGCTCGAGATGACCGCCGGGCAATGCATGACAAAGGGGCCGCAGACCATCGGACCGCGCCTTCTCGCGAGTGAAGCGTTGAACCTGATGGAGAAGTGCAAGATTACCTCGATCGTGGTTATCGATGAGGCCGAGGGCGTGCTGGGCGTGGTGCATCTGCATGATTTGTGGACGCTGGAGCTGATGTAGCGCTTTGAGGCAGAGGAATTCAACGCTGAGAAGAAAAGAGGACATGGCATTGGCTAAGCGAGGAAAGAAGATTCCGGAAAAACTGGCGCGAAGAGCGAAGCAGATTCAGGTGCTGCTGATGGACGTAGACGGGACACTGACCGATGGCAGCGTCGCCTTGTTGTCGCAGTCGGACGGTTCAGCGCTTGAAATCAAGACTTTTGACGCGCATGACGGTCAGGGCCTCACACTGGCCGCCACCGCCGGGTTGCGAACAGGTGTCATCACCGGCCGCGCCAGCGCGGCTCTCCGCAGGCGCTGTAAAGAGCTGGACATCGAGTTCGTCTACGAGAAGCAGGGGCACAAAATTGCCGCTTACGAAGATGTCTTGCGCAAGACTGGCGCAAAAGAATCGGAAGTCGCCTTCCTGGGCGATGACCTGCCTGACCTGACCGTCATGAACCGCGTGGGACTGGCAGTCGCAGTCCACAACGCCACCCCGGAAGTGCGCCGCGCAGCCCATTTCACCACCAAAACCGATGGCGGAAAAGGCGCCGCACGCGAACTCGTCGAACTAATCCTCAAATCCAAAGGCATCTGGGAAGAAATGATTGACAAAGCCCGCGCCTGAACGTGCGCCTTCTCCCCCGCTTTTCCGGCTCAGCCTGCGGCGAACCAGCTGTCCGGCAATAGACAAACCAATTACAAATTTATCTTGACGAGTACGGTACTCTCATCTTCTCTAACTTCTTTCCTCACAATCTTTTATCCGACTCCCGCCCGCTAAACCCTGTCCTGTCAATCTTTTATGAAAAGATAGGGGAGGCAGGTGCCCGCTACTTCTTTAAACCCGCAATTTTTGGTCTCTTCCATTCATCCCCTTTTTTTCCTATATTTTACACACTCTTTTGGGCAACGGGTTCTCCTCAACTCCTTTGGCATCGGGGGGTGGGTACCTGGGTGGGTACACCCTTTTTTTGCCAAATGGCTACTCCCAAGATCTGCCCTGGCCTTATCAGGGAGGCGCCGAGCGACCAAGGATTTCTCTTTCACGCGTCATCGGCCCGCCCCGAAGGTCTCGGGGTCACGTGTCGCCATTCACTGTTATTTCTTCCTGCTGCATATGGGCCATAATGTCACCAGCCATTCCGCCACGAGGGATCAAAAGCGATGCTCCATGCATGGCACGACGTTTCTCCCGGGGACGACCTCCCGCGCGATTTTCAAGCGGTCATCGAGATCCCCCTGGGCTCCAACGTGAAATACGAGTTGGACAAACCTAGTGGGCTGTTGAAAGTGGATCGCATCATCCATTCGGCGGTGTTCTATCCGGCGAATTATGGGTTCATCCCGCAGACGTATGCCGACGATAACGATCCTCTCGATGTCCTCGTTTTGTGCCAGGAGCCGGTCCAGCCGCTGGCGCTCATCAAAGCGCGGGCCATTGGGCTGATGACCATGATCGACTCCGGGGCGAGCGACGACAAAGTCATCGCCGTGGCGACAAACGACCCGGAATTCAACAGCTACGTCGAGGCCAACGAATTGCCGCCGCACCGCTTGCTCGTGCTGAAGCGCTTTTTCCAAGACTACAAGCAACTGGAAGGCAAGCAGGTCCAGGTGGAAGACATCCGGCCCGCCTACGCCGCGATCAAGGTTATAGAGAACTCATTGGCGCGCTATAAGCAGGAGCGCAACAAGCTGCGCGCGAAGGACGGCCGCTAATGCAATGCACTATTTTACGCGCTCAACTCAGTGCTAACTTGCAGCGGCAGAGGCGGCCGTTTTCTGCGCGGGGGCTCCGCGTGTGCTTGTCGTTTGGGCGCGTCTAAGTTTATCGGCCGGAGCAAGTTGGCATGAATCGTTTCTGGAAATGGACAGCCGGAGTTTTTAGCACGCTCCTCGTCGCTGCTTTTGCCGTTCTGTCATACATGGCTGGGAGCCTCAAGGATGGGTACAGCATGGTGCGCTACGCACTGCCGCACATGCATCGCGGCACACTGAAAGTGGGCAGCGACGCGCCAGACGCGCGGATTGTCGCGCTGGATGGCGTTAGTCGATTTCACATCCGCGAACGAACCCATGAGCGGCCGCTGGTGCTGGTGTTTGGGAGTTTTACTTGACCGCCGTTTCGCCGCCAGGTCGGCGACGTCGTTCAGATTTATGAAGATTACAAAGAGCGTGCGGATTTCCTGACCGTTTACATTCGCGAGGCGCACCCCACCGACGAATGGCAGATGAAATCGAATGTGAAGGACGGCGTCTGTTACGCGCAGCCCAAAACACTGGAGCAGCGCGTGGCCATCGCGAATGATTTCACCAAGAGATACAAGTTCCCCCTGCCCTTCGGAATCGACGACATGAGCAACGCCGCCAATGACGCGTACGCCGCGTGGCCGGAGCGGATTTACATCATTGATGAGAGCGGTCATATCGCCTATCGCGGCGGGATGGGGCCGTTCAACTACAAGCCCGAAGAAGCCCGCGAATGGCTGGCCGCGCGCTATGGGACGGTGAAACATGAAGCTTCAGCGTCGCCGCCATCTGGGGTGCCAACTTCCACGGCGGCGCCTGAAGCGGCGCCTGCGGCAAAGTAGAGGGTGGCGGATTGAAGAAAGTGGGCTTGGCGCGTGCTCTTTCAAAACTCGGCTATTGCTCGCGATCGCGCGCAGCAGAGCTGATTGCCGGGGGAAGAGTGAAGTTGAACGGAACGCTGCCCCATGATCCGGAAACGCCGGTGCACATCGGAAAAGATCGGATCGAAATAGATAGCCAGCCAGTCGAAGGCAATTCCAAGATTTATCTTGCTCTTAACAAACCTCGCGGAGTTGTAACGACTGCAGCAGACGAAAAAAACCGGGAGACTGCGTACGCGTATTTGCCCGAGGGCTTGCCCTGGATTGCGCCGGTCGGGCGGCTGGACAAAGCAAGCGAAGGATTGCTGCTCCTGACGAATGATTCGGAATGGGCGGCGCGCATTACGGCCCCGGAGACGCATCTCGATAAGACCTATCACGTGCAAATCAGCGCCATTGGCGATGAAAAGATGCTGCAGTCATTGCGAAACGGAATCCGCACGAGCGACGGCGAATTCCTCCGACTGAAAAACGTCCGTGTGCTTCGGCAGGGTGAGCGCCATTCGTGGCTCGAAATTGTGCTGGACGAAGGCAAAAATCGGCATATCCGGCGGATGCTCGCAGAATTGAAAATTGAAGTGCTACGGCTTGTGCGTGTCGCCATCGGGCCGTTGACCCTTGGCGATCTATCAAAGGGTGCAACTCGTGCGCTCGAGCAGGAAGAGAAGCAAGCGTTGGATCGCGCGATGCGCACGCCGAACCGCGTACCTGCCTCTTCGGTTCGATGACAAAGACTATTTCGATTTGTATGTAAAACTCACTTTCGTTTCTTCATCGAGGACCAGCGGCCTGACGAAGTGATACGAATTTCCTGCTCTCGGCACATCGACGCGAACCGGCAAGATTCCGGAAACACGCTGCTGGAGATTCGTCACGTTGGAGGAAGCCGCCGTCTGCTGCTTCTCGGCGTTCTTCCGCGCTTCGCGCTCGATCTGGCGAGAATCGCGGATCTCGACGGATTCGGCCATAACTTGCACGGTTTCCATCCGGCTGACGGGCGCTGCCATCGCGAGCCCGGCTGTGTTGTCATAGCTTTCAGCGGCAGCGTATAGAGGCGAAGGAGGAAGAAGATTCGTGGCGATGGCGTCACCTCCGAAGTCTTTCACCTTGAACCGTTCGGGGAGAAAGACCTCCCATTGCAGGAGATTGATCGGCACGTCCATTTTCGGAAGCGAAAGGTCGGAGCCGCCTTTTTTCGCGAACGGCACGCCCGAGTGCATGAACACGAACGAGACCGTGTAGGAGTCCACGGGCCGGAAGCCCGCGCGCAGCAGCGGAACGCGATTGCCGTCCGGTCCTTCGACGGGCTTCACTTTTTCTCCGGCAACTTCGGCGGAGAGAATGCTCGCGCCCGTCGGCAGGGCCACTTTCAAGAACGGCTGCGCCTGGTTTTTGATGGTGAGTCGTACCTCGGTTAACGATCGGCCTTCCGCGGTCACGAGAGTAGTGACGACCGCGCGCTCGGCGACGGCGGAAAGCACGCTGCTGTCCGGAAAGCGAGTCCATTCGAGCGCGAGGGTAGGCTTTTCATTCGGTTGTTTGTGATAACGGAATGCGGCCTGCAATGGAAAGCGCGCCAGCGAACGCAAGTAGGGGTTCATTTCCTTGAAATCCATGCGCTTCAGGCCGCCAGCTTCCGTAGCGGTTAACTCGATCGTTCCAGCGCCCTCGACGAGAACCTCGCCGGTTTCCCGCTGAGCATTTTTGAAACTGAGAAAGGGCGCGTCGGCTTTCGTTGCGGTGATTGATTTTTCCATGGAGATCAGGAACTGATGACTTCGCTGCGCCGGGCCAGCGACCTTCAGAGTCAAAACGCCGGACTCCACTTCGCTCGATTCCACTGATGCTCCGGTCGCGCCGGTGATTTCGAATCCTACGGGGACTTCCATTTCGAATTGGGAGGGTTCGCCTCGCACGACGGTGATGTCGGTGAGAGCGGCGATTCGAATGTCCGCTTCGCTGACGGAAACCAGCGTTTTTACATCCGAGAGAAAGCGCACTTCCTTAGGCACGACAGGCGCGGCAGTCTCACGCGTTGTCCACCAGATGTTCGCAGGCTGTCCGGGCACAAGCGTAGCTTCTATGGTGGTTTGTCCACTATCTGAGGACCTGGAGGTGATGAGGCCGGGGCTGATTCGAACGTTGGTGTGGTCGCCGGGAACAGCAAGCGCAAGCCGCACGCTGCCCGCCGATGGAACCGGGAGACTGAAGGAAGCGCGGCCGGCTTCAATGCTGAGTGGAAGGCCGGCGTCAAGCGTGACGGCGAAGTCCGCTGGCCCAGTGAGAACAGCCGTGTGCGTTCCATTATCCAATTCGAGAGGCAAGCCCTTCCCTTCCTGCCGGGCGTCGAGAACGGCCATGCCGGTCGTCAGCGGAATTTTGGTCGCCCCCTTATGAAGGATTTCTCCCTGCAATTGCACCGTACCTTGAACCGATTCGTTCGCGACGCGGAACTTCAGGTCCGCGCGCTTCATGGTGTAGGGAACGGGCGGCGTGTCCGGTTTCCTGGTTGGCTTGCTCGCAAGTTCGACGAGCCGGTTGTATTCGTCGAGGGGAAGTGTGACGTTACCCGAAGCCGGAACGGGAGGCGGAGCGACATCATCTGCGGCGGCCGCAAAACCGGGGAGAACCAGCATCCACGCCAAGACTATTACGAATATCTTTTTCATTTGCCACCTGCCTTTTTCTCGTGCTGATACGTTAGTCCCGCAGAGGGGGCCTGATTTTCGCCGGTCAGTTCGGAGACCAAGTAGAGCGAAGGACCGAAGGCGGGGAAAGAAACGCGGATGGGAAGAATCCCGGCGCGCTTCCCTGCCAGCGAGTCCGTCCTGAATTTATCGAGAAGTGCTTCAGTTGCCGCTTGAGAGCGCTTCAATTTTGTTTCGTCCTTGGCGTCCATATCTGCTGACGGTGGCGCTGGCGCAGCTGAGAACGCCGATACTGCCCCGCCTACACCTGGACCTATTCCTGCACCCGTTACGCTGTATGTCACAGGAGGATTGAGCGCGGAAGAGATCGGACTCGAATAGGGTTCCATTCGAAACGCGCCTGGTTCGGGTGTCACTTTGAAAAGCGGCGGATGATACACGAGAAGTCCCGTGCGCGAGACCGGCAGATCAAGAGCCGGCAGCGCAAGTTTGAACTGACCTTTGTCATTCCACACGTTGCCACGGCTCAGATAGACAACTTCAACGGCAAACTCCGGTGCTTCCTCGCCGGCGCGCGCCTTGTCCAGCGGCAAGAGGAGGCTGCCGTCCGGCGACTGGCCCGGCCGCAATGCTTTGCCCGCCAGGGATGCGCTCCAAAGCGTGGCGCCTGGCGGCAAGGTGATCTTGAGGAAGTTGCGCTGGTTGTTTCGAACGGCGTAGCGCGCCTGGATGAGCGTTTTCCCTTCGTTGCTGATCAAAACTTGGTAGCGGGCCTCGGAGACGTTGGCCATCAGAACGGCTTGGGGCGTGTAGCGCGCGATGTTCAAGCTGAGCGACCGTGTCAGCTTCGAATCGCCGGAGCGAAACCGAAACGCCGCGAGCGAC
>Ga0137398_10000014_pt1 | contig 46890 bp, 76 predicted proteins | sample czorhiz216metaG_FD_106659 | JGI IMG/M metagenome (GOLD analysis project Ga0137398, IMG submission 106659) | Vadose zone soil microbial communities from Angelo Coast Range Reserve, California, USA - czorhiz2.16 metaG | ecosystem: Environmental > Terrestrial > Soil > Vadose zone | place: USA...
CCTTTTTCTCTACCTTTTGTCTCATGACTTCTCCTGTTGATTAAACTTTCTTCCCTGTGCGCTTGCGCTTGAGAGCGGCGGCCCCGTGCACTCGCATTTTATGCACCACAGTTTCATCGCCACCCCTCGGATGCTGGTTTGCCAACTTTTGTGATGCATATACCGCTTGTATGTCGTGTCCCTCATAGTCGTAATGATAGGTCACGAGATAAACGTAACGGCGATTCGCCCGCAAGGTCTTGGCGGAGGCGGTCATGCTGGCATGTGCTCGGTGATGAGATTTAGCACGCACTCACGCAGATCCTCAATGTCCCTAACGAAAATTTCTCCGCCGAATCTCCTTGCTTCTGGCTCATCGCTGTCAGCAAGATGGTACTTCACCGTCCAACCATTTTCGAGCTTGCGGAATTTCAGATTGTCTAGAGTCATGGTCCGTTATCCTCCGTCGCCGGCTGGGCGAGCTTGGCTTCCTTGTCGGGCGGGGCGACGGGGCGGATACGTAGGCACTCGCATTCACCGCCAGTGGAAGGGTCGCGTGTCATGCCAACAAAGATGGTGACACGCTTGTTCACCCACCCTTCGACGAAGTTCCCATAAAGTGCGGCCACCGTCTTGGAGTTTGTCTTGTTCATTATCATGCCGCGCTCTTTCCCAGCGAAATACAGTATTGGCTTGCGACTTTTCCGTCCACCCATCGCGGTGAGTTCTCCGCCGACGACCTTGCTAATCGTTACCGTGATGTCGCGCCCCTGTAAATCGAAGGCGCCGATGTAATCACGGTCGAATAGTGTCCTGAAATCCGTACCGTGACGCTCAACAACTTTTGTCTCAGACATTGTCGTCTCCGAATATCAATTCTGGTTCTTCCTCCGGCACCGTCAGCGGCACCACGCAGGAAACGTAAGGGGGCCACGCCTGCGATGCTTCGGCCACTTTCAGCCGCTCGGCCCACAGGCACAGGAGCTTCTCGCCCACTTCGAGCGCCTTCTCGTCTACGCGGAATACCGTTACCGGGTGCGGCTCATTCGCTTCGACGCAGACGATGAAACAGTCAAGAATGGTACTTTCAAGGCCCAGCACCGCGCCCATCTGCTCCATTCGCATCTGCGCGTGATAGTGCATCCGCAGCGCGTGCCAGCCGAACTGCGCCGGATCGGCAGATGGCGCGGTCTTCAGTTCCGTCACAAAGTCGGCCCCGCGCACGTCCGGCGTCGAGCGGCAGTCTAGGCCCATCCAGCGGAATAGGAGCGTTTCCTCAACTGCGCCTTTCAGGTACGGCTCGGCGAGCTTGCACTCCTTGACAGCCTCGGCCATGCGCTGCGCCTTTGCATACTCGTCGCGTGTCAGGATTTCATAATCCTGGTGCAGCGCGGCGAAGGCTTCATACTCCTTGCCGCGACGAACTGGGCCCGGATAGCCGATGACCGGATGCGTGCCGAAGACGATGGAGTGAACGGCGGTGCCGCGCTCCATTGCAGTCGTCGTATCGGCCTCGGCACCGGAACGGGCGTGCAGGCCGTGCATGGCAGAGCGGCCGTAGGCGCGTAAATGGCTGAATCGGACAGGATCGCTCACGGCCCTAATCCCAACAGTACGAGCACGTACAATGCGCCCGCTTGCCAGATTCGCAGCCGCCGGATGCCTTATGGCTCGGGGCGAATACATCGACGGGAAGCCGCTCGGATTCGTAGAACTCGCGGCAGCCCGGACAGTTCGGGTCGAGGAGTCCTTCGCGCTCCCAGCGCAGGATCATTGCGGCGCGGGATTCGGCCATGGTTTATCCCGCTCGGCCAGCATGGCGTCGGCGAATTGGTAAAGGCGTCTGGATGCCTCAGTGAATTCGGCCTCACTGCTCGGACGCAGCCCCATATCGCTCATGAGCCCAGTCAACGCCGCAGCGGCAAAGAAATCACGCAGGGACATGCCTGCCGCTGGCTGCTCTAACGCACGCTTATCAATTGTGCCAGGAAACGCCGGTCCGCCATCGTTCCTCATTTCTCCCCCTTCGCCGCCTCGATCTGCGCTGCAGCTTCGCGCACCTGCTCGATGGGCTGCTCAAGCTCGGCTGAGGTGAACTGGCGCTTCACGGGCAGGTTATGCTCGATGGCATACGCTTCGTTGATTAGCTGGATTTGGCGGAAAAAGTCCATCGGCGCTCCTTTGGTTGATGGCGAATGGTGCGCCAGTCGTTGCTTACCTGTCAAGCGCCTTTTGCAAATATATTCCCGACTCTGTGAAATCATAGGCTTGCGATTTTGCTTGACAGGCAAGGCGTCGTAGCCGACACTTCGCCTCGATGAACGCGCCCATTCCCAAAGCAGTCCGAGCCGCTATGAGCCGCTACGGCAGACTTGGCGGTCACGCGAGGATGAAGAAACTTACACCCAAGCGTCGCATAGAGATTGCGCGGATGGGCGCTAGAGCGCGGCAGGCAAAGCGGAACGGCTCATGAGCGATGCGCTAGTCAGGATGGCAGCGTACCTGATCCAAGCCGAGCCCTGGAAGCCCGACCGCGCAACCGCCGCGCAGATCAGGCGATGCAGCGCGTGCAAGTCGTGGAAGGCGGCCGACGATTTCTCTCCGCAAGATCATTTGTGCCGCCCATGCCGCAAGGAGCTGTCGCGGGCCAATCGCAAGCGTAAGGACGGCAGGAGGACTGCGCAGGGGCGGTGGAGTGCGTGATGAGGAGAACGAAGTCGCCTAAATGGAAAATGACTGATTGGCAAGGTTTGCCCGCCCGTTCCAGTCGGCGCAAGACAAAACGTTTCGCTATCCACAAAAAGAATCCAGCGGGGTCCAAAATCGGATTTCACGGTGGCGAGCTAAGTGTCGCAGCGTTCAACAGGAACAATCCATTCCCCGTCAGGGACTATGCCGAATATCTGCGTAGGCTCGGCATCAATGCCTAGCTTCCCCAAATCCCGCCGCGATCAGCTTGCAGAGGCGAGGGCCGATGAATAGACGGGAATTTTTGCAGGCGATTCTCGCGGCTGGTGTTGCGCCCTATGTCTCGACGGCGGCTGGCGTGCTCATGCCCGTTCGGAAGCGTGCAATTTGGCTGTGGGGCGATGGGTATCATGACGACACCGAAGCGTTACAAGCGTTGTTTGACGGACTCCCTGTCAAGAACGTCGGCCTTGCAACGGCACACAATGTCGGCGGTCATATTCACCTATCAAGAGGGCATTTTCTAATAACTTCCACTATATTCATGGCCTCGAACTCGAACTCCGTCGTGCGGGATTCGTATTTCAAGTGCAATTTTCAAAACGGACCAGCGTTCGCTGTCGGGGAGGGCTCGAAAAATATCTTGCTGCATTCAAATGTGATTCTTACGCCGGGCCATTCGGTATGAGCCAACGCTTCCGCGACCAGAAGGCGACAGCGCGCGCCGCCAACGAATGGACCCACCTCATGTTTGCACCCGACAAGCCGCCGCAGATCGTGTACCCGCCCGAGAAGCCGAAGCGGGTGCGCCATGCACCAGACCCGAACGCGCCGCCGCTTGAGCGCGATGTGCTGAAAGCAGTTTGGAAGTACCTCGCGCACCACCCCCGCGTCGCTTGGGTCACAAGGCTGAACAGCGGGACAGTGATGGCTGACTTCGGAAAAGATGGCGTGCATCCCTTGCGGATGAACTACAAACGCGGTATATCTGACCTCGTTGGGCAACTCAAGACAGGGCAATTCCTAGCCTGCGAGTGCAAACGGGAGGGCGCTGCCCTGATGGACCATCAGCGCGAATTCCTTAATGAAGTGTTGCGGAACCACGGCGTGGCGTTCGTCGCCCGCTGCGTTGAGGACGCGGAGAAGGCACTAGCTGCACCGTAGTAACCCAGGAGGGGCGCATGACAACCGCATCCTTAGCCGCCGCAATTCTCCCGCGCGTTCATGCGGCGTTGCTGCGCGGGGAGGCGGGGGCGATATGGAGGGTAGCTGATCGGCATACTCGCAGCTTATGGGCTGCGCTCGCGCACTGCGACTCCGGAACCTGCCCGCCACTGCCGTGGGAGGAGCTTACGGACGGGCAGCGAGTCAGGCTCGCTACTGCGCCGGGGGTGATGATTAGCTTCTTGCGGAATCTGAGCGAGTTGGCCTCCGATGCGACTCCAAACGTGATACCTTGACTTAACCGGGAAAAGCGCGCCGCGCCTGGGTGTGGCCTTACCCATACCCTACCGGCCTTTTAATTCCAGCCTGTAAGGAGGCTTGTTGCAGGAATCTCTACCCGTCCTCGTCAGCCGCTTTACGTCCCTCAAGCAGAATGGGGCGGAAGCGCATGGGAAGTGCCCGTTTCACGCGGACGAAGGAGAGTCGCTGCGCGTTGGCGACACTTGGCGCTGCGTCGCCTGTTGTGAGCAAGAGATTAACGGCACTGACGGGATCGGGTTCCTCATGTCGTGGAGCGGCTGCTCAAGGGCCGAGGCCGAGCATCAACTGAGCAACGGCGGCTTGCCCGAGGTCATTCCGATCCAGGTTCCGCCGCTCAAGAAGCTACCGTTTTGGGGCGGGCCCTTCCTCAACAAGATGCCCGACGCACGAGTCTGGATCCATGATAGCGGCGTGGAAGGGGTGCACGCCGGGCGCGACTTTTACCCCATGCGCGTGCATCTCGGCATCACCTACAAAGCCGACCTGAGCGACGTTTCCCAACTCACCCAGCCCAAGCTACGTGAGTGCATACTCCTCCCCCGCAACGTCGAGTCCAGCCTGGAGCGCATGGACGCCCTCGCGGCTGCGCTGTACGCTGCGGGGCACAAGGTCGTCAAGTGGATTGACCCGCGCGGGCAGGAGGATAACTGGGCGTGGCCACTTGGAATGGGGAAGGACGAGGCGGTCAAGTTTGCCAAGAAGCATGTACTGACGTACCCGAACAACGCTGCGCCGCAGGAAAACGAGGCTAGAGTACCTAGCGTCGCCCTAGCCGGACCGATGCCAGCCCCGGCCACCAACGCTCCTGCGACCGCAGCACCCCCCAACGCCGCCCCCGACCCGGCTCCCGCGTCCCCCTCCTCTTCGCAGGGGCTGGACCGTGGGGCGGCTTCAGATACCCCCAAGGACTCGCTAGGACCGCGCTTGGAGCGCAAACGGGGCAATGGACAAGCTGGGCCACCTCTAACGCCCTCAGAACGCGCCAGCGCCTATGCCGAGGCGACCAAGGCCGAGCTTCTGGGGCGGATTGTGTCGTGCAAGGCGTCCTCCATCACCCTCCGGGCCACTGATTGGCTCTGGCCGGGCAAGATACCGCTCGGGGAGATATGCGTTATCCAAGGTGACCCAGGCTTGGGCAAGTCGCAGATCACGGCTTCCCTTGCTGCCATTATTACGACAGGCGGGCAGTGGCCGGTCACGCGGGAACAGTGCAAGGTTGGCAGTGTCATTATCCTGTCAGCCGAGGACTCGATGGCTAAAACCATCGTTCCACGCCTCGCAGCCGCGGGTGCGGATCTTGAGCGCGTCACCATCCTGCAGGCGATCAAGCATGAGCACGGCACGCGCGGCTTTAGCCTCTTGGCCGATATGCTCGCTCTGGACACGCTCCTGGGGGAGGAGGATAACCCGATGGCGGTGATCGTGGACCCGATCTCGGCCTATCAGGACACGGTCGGCATGGGCGTCAAGCAGCACGACAGCCACAAGAATACGGACGTGCGGTCCCTCCTGCGCCCAGTGTCGGAGCTCGTGGACCGCCGGAACGTGACCATGATCCTTATCAACCACCTAACCAAGGGGACGGGACGGGCGATCACGCGCGGGCAGGGGAACATGGCCTTCGTCGCCGGTCCGCGCGCCGTGTGGCAGGTTTCCAAGGACAAGGACGATCCCCGCAAGCGCCTGTTCCTCCCGGTCAAGAACAATCTTGCCGACGACAGCGAGGAGACAGGGCTATCGTTCGGCGTCGAGGCGATTGACCTGGGGACGGACGCGCAAGGCAAGCCGATCAGGACGAGCCGGATCATGTGGAATGACGAGCGGGTGACGATCACAGCCGACGAAGCCGCTGGCTACGACTCCCTAACGCAGGATGAGCGCGGAAGCGTGGCCGATGCCGAGGAGTTCCTGCGCGACGCACTAGGCCACGGCCCAGCCAAGGTCAAGGATGTAGAGCGCCTGGCAAAGCTCTCGGGGCACAGCTCGGCAACGCTTGGGCGCGCAAAGCGAGCGATGCAAGTCAAGTCGGTGCGGGAAGGCTTCGGCCCTTCGGCAATCTGGTACTGGAAGCTGCCCGCTACTTCTGGAGCGGAGGGGATGGAAGAGCTGGAAGAGCAGGAACCTCCGCCTCGCTGGGACGATCCGCGTTAGCCTTCTGCTTTCGCAGCACCCGATAGACCGATCCTGGCAGCACGCCGGCTTCCTTTGCCGCCCGGTGCGCGTTCACGCCCCGCCCATGCAGCCGCAGGGCTTCCTTCATCTCGGCTGAGCGTTTAGCGCCCATGTTTGGCGAGGAGGGCTAGTGCGTCCTCTAAAATTGCGTGCCCAGGATGCGAAGGAGCGCCTTGAAGGTACGCTTGCGCCATTGCAAGCACAGGGCGGAGCGCCTCGACCAGCTCCCTGTTCTGCGAGGCGAGGGCATCGCGTTCGGCTTCGAGTCCTTAGTGCTTCGTCGCGTTGCAGAACTGGCACCCGCCGGGAATGCCATGCTCGCAGGCGTAATACTGCGTTGTGCGCTCATGCTCTCCCGCGCGGGGCTTTGCGTTAGGGGCGGTCATGGTTGCTCTCCGAGTTCATGCAGGAGTGCCCGGGCTTTGCGGAAGCAATCTGCTTCTTCCTCGCCCTCTTGCCATGAAGGATTGTCTGGTTGCCAGGCCGAAACTTCATCGATCATATAGCGTAGCGTTTCAATCAGCTTCGCCCGGTCTCGCCGGAGAATCCCCATATCATGACTGAGCACCTTCATTTGCACTTCACCAGCCACCCTTAGCGGCGTCGCTGCTTTGCGGTTACTCATCATCCCTCCCGTTTGCCTTGCGTTGGAAATCATCATTCTCTCCTGTCGGTCGAGCGGGTTAAAGTTCTAGTGCTTTCTCATAGGCACGAATTCTAGCTATGCTCCAATTTCGATAGCCGCGTTCGAGGTCGCAAATATAGGGAGCGCTCACTTTCATACGGACTGCCATCGCCCGAAGCGAAAGGAATCGAGCCTGTCTAGCCGCCCGGGCCGCCGCTCCAGTTTCCTTATGCTGAATCTGGATTGTTTTGATGAGCTTTATTACTGCAATTGTTTTCATTTTAGTCCGCGTCGGGCGAGAGCATCAATGTCTGCCAGTTCAAGCCGCTGTCGGCCTTTTATGTATTGGACTGCGTTTGCGTGACATTCTTCGCCAGTTTTCCCGCTAACTCGCACCGCGCTTTTTGGATCGAGATACACTTGCGCTTCGAATGGTCCGGCGATTTTGGATTGCCACGGCGCGCTGATGGTCCACCCGTCATGCTTGCTTATACCCAGCCAAGGGCGGGTTGAGGTCATGACTTTCTCCGGTCGCTCTCGACAAGGACGGAAAGACTCGCAATTCGGAATCGGCGTTCTTTCGCGTCGCACACCTCATCTTTGTAGCTGGGTAAATTGGCAGTCCAACAGCTGCAACTCTCGCAAATATATACCCCCCTTCCGAAGCCCGGCTTCCAATCGTGCTGGACGGCGCGGTTCCCCTGCGAACTACGAGGCTCGTTCGAATGATCCCCTATAGCTCTGTCCATCATCCCTCCCGTTTGCCTTGCGTTGGAAATCATCCCCGGTGGAGCGACCGGTGGCGCTAGATTCCAGCATCCCTCACCGGCAACTGCCAATACCAGACAGCGCCAGGTCCAAACCCAACTCGCACAGACTCCACTCCGAGCAGCGCTTTGGCACGCCACAAAGTAGCCTTGTTGTGCCCTGCCGCTTCCGCCAAGCTAACAAGCTCGGCTGCAGGTGCGCGACCATACTTGAGCGCAGAAGTCAGCCAAGTCGTGAGCAAATCCCGAGGCATCGTGTGAGGTTGAGGGCCTTCCATAAGACATAGAATAGTACATGAATGTTCGCGTGTCAAGTGCATTTGAATGCACCTGAGTGCGCTCATACCCTACCACACAATGGGATTGGTACACTATGCGCAGAACCATACCATAGTGTATCAACCATACGGAACTGATACACAATGAGTAACCACTTGTACCATATACATAAAACTACTACTACTACTACATAGTGTGCCTTTTCCTACGCGTGAGAGCCTTAGTGTGTCAATGAGGGTGATTGGAACACTATGCAGGCCCTGTCAGCAGTCGCATCCACCCCCTCGGCCGATCATGCTGCGCTGCGGGATTGGAGGGTTGGTGAGCTGTGCATAACTCCGGTATTGACATGTGGATCACTTCCTGACAGGCGCTTTTCAGGCAAATAATATCCACAGGTGAGCGCAAGCGGCTGATTATACGTGCACATCAGCGCGTTTGCCGCATATGGTCATTGTGTCAAATTGTATGGATATCAATGCGTTAGCACGAAACAGCGCGAAACTGACGATTGCGCGGCCTGCAGCGCTAAACGCCAGGGTCAAATAGACCGGGGTGGGTGGCAGCGTACCCCGCGGTTTCGGGCTCGCGCTGGAGCGGTGGGGCCTCTGCACACGATTTTCCTCGCGTCCAAAAATTTTCCGGTCTAGAATCGCGCGGGATGGGCAAGGTAGCGACGGACAGGGTAGCGCGGTATCTCGCGGTGATCGAGCGGGAGCGTGAGACGCTGGAGGAACTGGCGGTTCGCGTGGCCGAAGGTGAGAGTTTGGCTGCGGTGTGCAAGTCGTGGGACATTCCTGCTGGGCGATTTGGAGCGTGGATAGCCTCGGATCCGCGACGCCGAGACATTTACGAGGGTGCGCGGCAGTTGCGGGCCGATGCGTTGAGTGACGAGGTGCTGGAGATCGCGGACGAGAAGGGCGAGGATCACCAGAGGGACGCGCTGCGGATCAGGGCGAGGCAGTGGGCGGCGTCGAAGTGGGACCGCGGGAGGTATGGGGATAGTGTGGTGGTGCAGCACCAGGGAGAGACGGTCGTGCGGCTGACCTTTGGTGAGCGCACGGTCGCAGAAGAACCTGCGCTGGTGGGGCAATCGAGCGTGGTTGATGAAGAGGACGTAGGGATTTGATGGTCGCTCCGCCGCGCATCCGCGAGATCGACGCTCACTTCAAGACGAGCGGGCCGATCCTGGAAACGTACTTGCGGACCAAATCGAGGCGCGCGTTCATCGAGGGGCCGTTGGGGTCTGGTAAAACGTTCACGAGCGCGATGCGGGCGCTCAAGATCATCACCGAGCAGGCGCCGAACGCAGAAGGGTTGCGCCGGACGACGGGGTTGGTGACGCGGACGAACTTCACCGACCTGGAAGCCTCCGCTTTGCGCGACTGGCTCGATCTGACCGAGGGGCGGTTCAAGGGACAGCTGGGGGAATTCAACTGGGCGAGCCCTGCGCACCACGCGCTACGGTTCAAATTGCCAGACGGGACGAAGGTTGAAAGCGATGTCTACTTCCTCGGACTGGACGATCCCGATGGGGTGAATAAGGTCCGCGGAATGCCGCTCACTTTTGCGTGGCTGAACGAGTGCAAGGACATCCCATTCGGCCTCATCACCATGATCTACGGCCGCTGCGGGCGCTTCCCGCCGATGCAGGAGGGCGGGCCGACCTGGCACGGGATGTTCGGGGATACGAACATGCCCTATGCCGGGCACTGGCTGTACGAGTTCGCCGAGAATAAGCACCCGGAGGGGTGGGAGTTCTTCAAGCAGCCGGGCGGATTGCTCAAGCGCGATGGTCACTGGGTCGAGAACCCGCTCGCCGAGAACCTCGCGAACCTGCCCGCCGGGTACTACTTGGACAAAATGCACGGCGCAGGCGAGGACTGGGTGAGCGTGTTCCTCGGGGCCAACTACGGGTTCGCGATGGACGGGACGCCGGTCTACCCGGAATACTCCGATTCGTCGCATTGCCGCGAGTTCGATGTTCCACGGGGAACAATCCAGCTGCGGATTGGCCTTGACTTTGGCAACACGCCAGCGGCAATCATCGGCTGGCGGCTGCCAAACGGGGCGTGGCGCTGGCACTCGGAGGTTGTCACGGACGCCTTCGGGATCGTGCGCTTTGCAGAGCTTCTGGGAATTCACCTTCGTACCCACTACCGCGACATCCCTATCGCTTCTATCACGGGCGATCCGTCCGGGGACGTGATGCAGTCCTCCGATACCGAGGAGCGGGACGTTTTCCGTATCCTCGCCGCGCACGGGATCAAGGCTCAGCCTGCTCCGACGAACGACCCCACGGTGCGCCGCGAGGTTCCGGCCAAGTACATGAGGATGATGATCGATGGGGAGCCGGGGTTCTTGGTCCACCCGCAGTGCAAAGTAGCGCGCATTGGGCTTGCGGGCGGGTTCAAGTACAAGAAGCTGCGCGGAGTGCTCGAAGGGATTGTTAGTGCAAAGCGCGACAAGAACATGTACAGTCACTCGGTTGAAGCGGGCGAGTACATGATGCTCGGGGCCGGGGAAGCCAGGATGCTGATGAAGCGCATGGACACGAAACCGAATTCGCGCCGTCGCGTCGAGGTCGCCGATGGCGTCGAGGAAGAATACTTCGGCATGGAAGGATCGTAGATGCCGGCGCCCAACCCCATGCTTTCCCCCGCCGCAGTCGATCTTGGGCTTGGCGGTGGCGGCACGCTGCAGCAGCAGTTGCTAGAAGAGGAACAACGCCGGAAGAAAAAGTTGATGCAGCAGGCGGCGGCGCTCTCTCCCGCAGCACAGGCGCTGTTTCCCAGCATGAATAGCGGATTCAGCGTGTGACCGATTATAAGCTCCCCGCCAAACCTCGGGAGCTCACAGCTTACGAGCAAGATATAGTCGAAGACTCCCTGCGTGAGTTTGCGCAGATGCAGACCTACCGGCACACCTTCGCCGCGCACTGGGAGGAGGTCGCGGACCTGATCCTCCCAACTTCGCGCAATACTTTCGAGTACGGCAACTATAACTGGCCGGGCACGAAAAAGACCGACCGCCAGGTTGACGCGAACGGGATGATGGCGCTAGCGAAGTTCTCCGCGATCTGCAATTCCCTCCTCACGCCAAAGAACATGATGTACCACGGACTGCGCGTGGCCGACGACTACGTGATGAAAGACCGCCCGACGCGAATGTGGCTTGAGCGGAGAACGAAAAAGCTATTCAAGCTGCGCTATGCTCCGTACTCAGGGTTCGCCGGGTCCATCTCCGACTGTTACACGCAGCTCGGGGCGTTCGGGACCAAGGGTCTTTTCATCGACGAATTCGACACCGCACAGCACCCCTACCAGGTCGGCATCCGCTACCACTCGATCCCGCTCGGCGAGCTTTTCATCCGCAAGAACCATCAAGGGATCGTTGACGGGTTCTGCCGCTGGTTCCGCCTGACCGCGCTGCAGGCATACCAGAAGTGGGGGCCGGAGAACCTGCCGCAGACCCTGCATGAGCCACTCATTCGCGGCAGCCAGACGCTCTACGACTTCCTGCACCGCGTGTGCCCGCGCAATGACTACGATCCAGAGCGCCTCGACTCGCGCGGGAAACCGTGGGCGAGCTACTACGTGGCGTTGCAGGCGAAAACCCTCCTCTCCGAGGGCGGATATCGCAGGTTCCCCGCCGCGATCTCGACATACGCCTCTGCGCCGGGGGAGATTTTCGGGCGCTCCCCCGCGATGATGGTGCTCCCAGCTCTCAAGACCCTGAATGCAGAGAAGCGCACGTTCCTCAAAGCCGGACACCGGGCTGCTGACCCAGTGCTCCTTACTGCAGACGATGGCGTCGTTGACATGAGTTTGCGCCCCGGCGCCTTGAATAAGGGCGGATGGAGCTTGGACGGAAAGCCTCTCGTCGGCACGCTCCCGGTCGGGAACATCCAGATCAACGAGAAAATGATGGACATGGAGAAGGCGCTGATCGAGGATGCGTTCCTCGTCAACCTTTTCCAGATGGCGCTCAACCTGAAAGACTTGCCGCAGATGACGGCGACGCAGGTGATCGAGATTACGAACCAGAAAGGTATCCTCCTCGCCCCGACAGTGGGCAACCAGGAGGACGATCTCGGGCACATGATCGAGCGGGAACTGGACGTAGCCGAGGCGATAGGTGAGTTCAGGGACGATCCCATGCCTCCACGGCTGCGCGATGCCATGCGTGCCGGGCACAAGATCGAGCCGATCTACACTTCGCCCCTGTCGCGCGCTATGCGCGCTCAGGAGGCGGCCGGGTTCATGCGCGCGGTGGAGTTCTCCAAGGAACTCATCAACATCACGCAAGACCCATCGCACCTTGACTGGGCAGACCTCGATGTAGCGATGCCCGAGATGGCTGACATCGCCGGTTCCCCTCCTTCGTGGACCGCTTCGGATGACAAGATCGCGCAGAAGCGCAAGGCCCGCGCCCAAGCCATGCAGCAGCAGATGAAGGTGCAAGCGATGCCTGCGGAGGCTGCGATGATGAAGGCGCAAGCCGTCGCCGCGAAAGCGGGTCAGGTTCCCCCTGGGCAGGCTCCGGCTGAAGGCGGACCGCCGCTTGCCAGACAGTTGCAGGGAGCGTAGTTTGGATTTTGCTGAAGCCTATTCCCGCGCCGTCGGTTTCCTGCATGCACGCAAGCGCGCGTACTCACTTTGCTTCGGCTCCCCCGTCGGGAACGAAGTGCTCATTGACCTCTCGCGTTTCTGCCGAGCGGTTGAGACCTGTGTCGTCCCTGGCGACCATGATCGCACACTCGTCCTTGAAGGGCGGCGCGAGGTGTTTTTGCGCATCACCGAACACATGAACCTGTCAACCGAGCAGCTCTACGCTCTTTACGACCGCCGTAATATCCAGCAAGCTCCGGTTGCCGAAGATGCAGAGTAGCGTTTTCGATCTGATCGAATCGGTCAAGGATTTCAAGGTGCTGTTCGTGGGTGACGTGATAATCGATGAATACCATTACGTCAGCTCACTCGGTAAAAGCCCCAAGGAACATTTGATTCCGGTGCGGTTCGAGCACAAGGAAGTGTTCGAGGGCGGGGTATTGGCAGCGGCAAAGCATGCCCGCAGTTTTTGCGCTCTCGTTGACATCCACTCTGTAGGCGCTGGGGTGAGGAAGGTGCGCTACGTTGACCCGCTCTATACGCGGAAATTATTCGAGGTTCACTTCAACGGCCACGGGTTTCCAAAGCGGTCGGTCGCTGAGGGTTACGATGCGATAGTTGTCGCGGATTTTGGGCATGGAGAGATTCCCGCTCTGCCTGATGGATTTATCGCAGTCAACGCCCAGACCAACTCTGCCAACATAGGATACAACCTCATCACGAAATACACGCGCGCGGATTACATCGTGATCGACGAGCCGGAAGCGCGCCTCGCCGCCGCTGACCGCGACAGCCCAATCGAGGAGGTGATCCTGAAACTTGCGAAGGACCGCTGCAATAAATTCGTCGTCACCCATGGCGCTTATGGTGCCGTAGGTTACGACAGCGGCGAGTTCTACCATGCGTCAGCCTATACCGACCGCATCGTCGATACGATGGGTGCTGGCGACGCTTTCTTTGCAATCACCGCACCCATGGCGAAGCACGGCAGCATGCAGGATTTGCTCACCATCGGCAATGCTGCCGGAGCAATCAAGACGCAGATCGTCGGGCACCGGGAATCGGTCACCAAGGAGAAATTGGTTGAATTCCTCCGATCTCACTGAGATGGTGCGCGCCGCAAAGCGCGTCTACATCATCGGCAACGGCGGCAGCTACGCGAATGCGATGCACATGTGCAACGATCTTCTAGCGCGCAACATCAGAGCCTATACGCTCGATCCGGCGACGTTGGTGGCGAATGCCAACGATCACGGCTTCCATAACTCCTTTGCGCGCTGGGTGCTCGTCGTGGGTGAGCCGGGCGACTTGCTGATCGCGCTCTCGGGCTCCGGCAAGTCGCTCAACATCTTGCTTGCATGCGAAGCGGCCGAGCGTCTGGGAATGACCGTGCATAAAATCTTCGGTGCAGAGCGCGGAGAAAACATGCAGCAGGCCGAGGAAGCGCAGATCAAAATAGGGCACGAATTGTGGACGCAGCTAGCCTCATAGCATTCGAGAACAAGGTCGCCGCGGCGTTCGAGTCGAGAAAGATTCGAGCGCCGATCCATCTTGTCGGCGGGAATGAGGAGCAGCTAATCGAGATTTTTAAAGGGATCAAGCGTACCGACTGGGTCCTCTCAACTTGGCGCAGTCACTACCACGCCCTGCTGCACGGTATCCCAGAGAAGCGCGTATTTGACGAAATCCTGGCTGGGCGCTCGATGATGTTGCATTTCCCGGAGTATCGGTTCATGACGAGCGCGATCATGGGCGGGATGTTATCAATTGCGTGCGGGATCGCCGCCGCGGGTGAGCGGGTCTGGTGCTTCGTCGGAGATATGGCGGCGTGTTCTGGCGCATTCCATGAGGCTGTTAAATATGCTAGTGGGCATAATCTTCCTGTTGACTTCATGGTTGAGGACAACGGACTGTCAACCAACACGCCGACAACGAAAACATGGACCGTTGGCGGTTATAAACAAAATGTTCACATACATCACTACGAGCGCACCAGACCTCACTGCGGCTCCGGGACCTATGTCGCTTTTTGACGCCGAAGTCAACAAGTGGATGCGGCGTCTCGCTGAGTTGCCCGAGACGATCTTCGTCGGCCAGTCTGTCGCTTACGATGGTGCCGCGATCCACGCATCACTCGATGGCGTGCCCATGGAAAAGCGCTTGGAGATGCCGGTCGCAGAGGAATTCCAGATGGGCTATTGCACTGGGCTTTCCCTTGTCGGGAAGCTCCCGGTGTGTATCTACCCGCGCATGGATTTCATGCTGCTCTGCATGAATCAGCTAGTGAACCACCTTGACAAACTGATGCTCTATGGGTGGAAACCGAAGGTGATAATCCGCACCACCGTTGGAAAGAAAAAGCCGCTTGACGCCGGTCCACAGCACACGCAGAACTACACCGAAGCCTTCCATAAGATGCTGCACACGATCCAAGTGCGCGAGGTGCGCGTGCCGCAGGAAGTAGCATTCGCTTATCAGTTTGCCATCAGCGCGGAGCGTTCGACGATCATCGTGGAGAACGAATGGAAGCCTTGAGTGTTACCGTTAGATTCGATGAAACTATACCGCCAGAGGCTCAAGGTGTAGCATTGCTCGAATTCGAGAAACGTCTTAGGGCGCTGACCAAGATGGATGTGCGGGTTTTCAAGGAAAAGATGGGCGACGACCTGAAACGCCGTCGCGAGATGACGCTGGTTCAAAGGGACAACCTGTGAGCGCAGCCCTGCCAGAACTCCACGAAAAGATCATCAACCCGAACGAGCTTGAACTCGACGGGACCAAAGTTGGATGGTACCCGGAACGCATTGCCGCATGGCAGCGCGGAGAGAAGATCGCACCAATCACGATGGACGTAGCCTGGACGCGCAAGTGCAACTACGCTTGCGAATTCTGCTATGCCACGATGCAGGCTTCCAAAGGAAAGGAAATAACCCGTGAGATCGCGCTACAGTTTCTTGAGGATGCCGCCGAGATCGGCGTCAAGGGGGTGTCACTTATCTCGGATGGCGAGTCTTCGATTGTTCCGTTCTATGCAGAGTCGATTGAGCATGGAGCGAAGCAGGGACTGCAGATTGGAATCGGAACCAACGGAAAAGTTCTCAAACGCTCAATGCTGGAACGCATACTCCCTCATCTCTCATACCTCCGTTTTAATTTCTCCGGAGGAACCAGGGATGGTTATTCGCGGATTATGGGCGTCAAGCCGGAGTGGTACGACGTAGTGATCCAGAACGTCCGTGACGCGATGGAGATCAAGCGGCGCGACTCCTTGCCGGTCACGATCAACATGCAACTCGTATGCGACCCGAAGAACGAATCGGAACTTCTGCCATTCGCCGCACTCGCCGCCAGCATTCGCCCTGATTACGCGATCATCAAGCACTGCGCGGACGACATTGACCATACCCTCGGCACCGATTACACGAAATACGCGCTCCTGAACGAGACCTTCGATAAGATCGAGGCGATGGGCGATGCGACATTCAGGGTCATGGTGAAGCGCGACCGCATGAAAGACGACGGGAAGCGCGATTACGCCAAGTGTTTCGGGCCGCCCTTCATCACGCAGATGTCAGGCAATGGGCTCATCGCCCCGTGCGGATTCCTCTTCAATGAAAAGTACAAAGCGTTTCACATCGGCAACATATGCGATACTCGCTTCCGTGACTTGTTCCACTCGGATCGCTATTGGGAAGTCATGCGCTACCTTGCATCCGATGAATTCGATCCACGCTCGCGTTGTGGGCCGAACTGTTTGCAGACGCAGACGAACTCGTTTCTGTTCAAGTACGTGAATGGGCAAAAGACTCTGCCCATCGGTAAAGCCCCACATCATCTCGGATTCCTATAGGAGAAATCAATGCCTGATGGCGAACAACAGCAGCAACAGCAGCAAGCCCCGTGGTATCAGGGCGTAGCAGGCATCGACCAGGAGGTCGTAGGCCACTGGACGAACGCTGGGTGGATCAACAAGAAGCCCGAGGAAATCGCCCTTGAAGCGACGCGCTCATGGAAGGCGGCAGAGAAGCACGTCGGCGTCCCCTCCGACCAAATCCTCCGCGTCCCGAAGGACATTAAGGACGAGGCAGGTTGGAAGGCGGTCTGGTCGCGCCTCGGCAAGCCAGCCGAGGCGAAAGACTACGACCTGTCATTGGTAAAGCGCGCAGACGGCACCGCGCTCGATGAGGCAACGGCGGCTTTTGTGCGCGAGCAGGCGTTCAAGCTGAACATGCCGAAAGATACCGCAGCGGCATTGGCGCAGGAACTTGTCAAGCGCGAGGAAGCGGCTGCATCTGCGGGAAAGATGGAGCGCGATGCAAAGCTGATCGAGCAGAAGGCCGCGCTCAAGAAAAACTGGGGGCCGAACGAGGCTGCGAATAAGTTCGTCGCCGAGCGCGCCGCAGCTGCCCTTGGGGTTACGCCGGAAACAGTCGCGGCTCTGGAAGGCGTGATCGGCTATGACAAGATCATGGAGATGTTCCGCTCTATTGGTGAGAAGATCGGCGAGGACAAGTTCATCCGCAGCGAAGTCCTAGGCGGCAAGGGTGGTCCCATGACGCGCGAGCAGGCGGTGGCGAAGAAAGCCGATCTGATGTCGGACGCTGTGTGGAAAGACGCCTATCTCAAAGGCGATCAGGCGAAGTTGCGCGAGATGATGGCGTTGAATACCATCATCAGTTCCGGGCAGGTTGCCGTATAGCCCTTGCACTACAAGTTCCACGAATCTGCCGACGTATTCGACCAGGGCCGCTCATGGCAGTGGCGGACGATCTACGCATCGATGGGAACCACTCCGGGTGCGATTGTCATGGCGATGCTCGCAAAGGTGCCCAAGAACGGCCCAGCTTACGGGCAGACCTGCGACATTCTCACCAACGGGATCGTCATCACTCCGCATCGCATCGCTGGAAAATGGACTGAGCAGCGGCCTATCGGTAGCATCATCGCGGTGCGCGACAGTATTCGGCGCCTTGCGGATCACTGCAAGCTGACCGACAGGGAGCGCGAAGCATTGTTTGAAGAATTGCGCAAGTGGATTCGCAAGGATTACCGGGCGGTTTCGACCATAGAATGAGGGTGATTCTCGTCCACGGCACGTTTGATCTGCTGCATCTTGGTCACGTCCGTCTATTCAAGGAAGCGGCGAAGCTCGGTCGCGTGGTCGTATCGATCACCGCGGACAAATATGTCACCAAGCGTAAAACAGTCTTCAGCCAGGACGAGCGCGCAGAGATGATCCGCGAGTGTCGCTCCGTGTCAGAAGTGAGAATCGTGAACGATGCAACCGGGATACCTGCGATCATGTCCGTTCGTCCGAACATTTACGTTAAGGGCGGCGATTACGGGAGATCGGCTACGGCGGCTCTGCTGGAGGAGAAAAAAGCGGTTGAGAAGATTGGCGGCAGCCTGCGCATTATCGAGATGGAACATGAATGGCATTCGAGCGCGCTACTCTCTGGCAGGGCACTCGCATGACCAATATGCGCAGCAAATCCTGCTATTGCAAGACCTGCAAGGGAACGTCCTACGTCGTGGCGAATCTTGAGGCAGGTACGATCAAAAGCGTGACCGTGACGCCGCTTTGCCACTGGCCCGCGAAGTGCCCGGAGGAATTCGTGCGTGGCGTATTCGACCGGCAATTCGGATCGAAGATCATCATTCCGCACCCAGGGGCGCCGTTGTGAATAAGAAAGTCTTGCTTGCGATGTACGCCCTACAGAAGGAAAAACGCTTTGCTGAAATGGAGGAAACGGCGCGGGCCATGACGAAGAAGCGCCCGCGCGATCCGCTTGCTTGGAGGGCGCTCGGCGTGGCGCTCAAGCTCCAAGGAAAGAATGGACTTGAAGCTTTCCAGCGCGTCGTAAAATTGATCCCGAAGAATGCTGTTTCTCACTTCCATCTCGGGGTGCAGCTGGAAGGACTCGGGCGCACGCGCGAGGCCATCGCCGAGTACAACAAGACAATCGAGCTGGACCCGAAGTCAGCGGAGGCTTACAACAATCTTGGCAACGCCTTGAAAGCGATCATCAAACCCTACGACGCCATGGTCTGCCACCAGAAGGCGATTCACCTAAATCCTGCTTTATCCCAAGGATACATGAACTTAGGTGGTGATTTGCTGGGGATGGGACAGCACGGTAAGGCGGTGGAGTGTTACAAAAAGGTGCTCGAACTCGACCCTGATTTTGTGGAAGCCTACAGCAATCTGATCTTCGCGCAGGACTTCATGGCGATATTGGACGCGCGCACCCACATCCACGCGCGCCGCGACTGGGCCGAGAACTACGTCGATCATCTGTTGCCGGGAGAGCCGGAGAACGATAACGATCCAGACCCCGAGAGGAAACTTCGTATCGGCTACGTCGGAGGGGATTTCAAGGAACATTCTGCTGCGAGGGTATGGGGATCGATGGTCACCGGATACGACCGCTCGCAGTTCGAGGTCTACTGCTACAACAACAATACGACCAAGGGCGACTCCTACACGAAGCGTTTCATGGACGCCGCTACTCAATGGCGTGAGATCGGTGCGATGCACGATCTGGATGTCGTGAAGTTGATCCGCGAGGACAAAATAGACATCCTCGTCGATCTTGCCGGGCATTCCGCCATGAATCGATTGTCGGTATTCGCCTTCCATGCTGCGCCAGTTCAGGTACACGCTTGGGGATACGCGACTGGTACAGGCATGAAGAAGATGGACTACTTCTTCGCGTGCCAAGGAATCGTGGTCCCTCACGAACGCGAGTTCTTCACGGAGGAAATTATCGATTTGCCATGCGCGGCGGGTTCATATTTTCCAGAACCATTCCCGGATGTGAACGAGTTGCCGTTCATCGAAAACCAGATCATCACCTTCGGTTCCCTGAACCGAATGCACAAGGCAACCGATGAATGCTATCGGACTTGGGTCGAGGTACTGCGCCGCGTGCCGAACAGCCGGTTCCTGCTGAAAGCGGGGGAACTCACTGATGAAGCCTCTCGCGCGGCTGTGCTATGGAATTTCACCCGTTCAGGCATCGATGCCGACAGGATCAAGATGCTCGGGGCGACAAAGTGGCATCACCACGTAGGCGCTTACAACCTGATCGACATTGCCCTTGACCCGTTCCCACATGGCGGCGGGGTAACTTGCATGGAGGGGCTGATGATGGGCGTACCAGCGGTGACGTTACGCTGGCCTACCTTGGTTGGGCGTATCTCGGCCGCAATTCAGACCTGCGTCGGGATACCGGACTGGTGCGCCGATACGGCAGACGATTACATCAACATTGCAGTTAAGAAGGCGGCGGATATAGAGGGTCTGAAACGCCTGCGCACAGCCCTCCGCGGCATGTTTCTGGCATCACCAATCGGCAACAGCAAAGTTTATGTCGATGCCGTAGAGACTCGCTACCGCGAGGTCTGGAACCGCTGGTGCGCAAAGAAAGTGCTTGACACGCGGAGAATAGCAGCGTAGAAGTCGTCCTCGTAACAGTCTCGCTGGCCCCGAAAGATCAGGTTGACGGCCCCGAAAGGACAAGCCGCCAACCCCCGGAGGACAAGCCTCAAAGCGAGATACCGCCACCCGCAAGGGCCAAGGCAACCGTGTTTCTCGGAACTTTTGAGAAGGGTGCCTTATGGCAAATCCAGCCGATGCAGGACTGATACCGCTCTACACCACGCAGTTCTCGACGAACCTCGAACTGCTGCTTCAACAGATCGGCTCCAAGCTGCGCGGCAAAGTCCGCGAGGGCTTCCACGTAGGCAAAATGGCCTCGCCGATCAACCAGATAGGGTCGATTGTCCTCAAGGCTCCGACTGGGCGTTTCGCACCGAAAGACCGCACCGACGCCAATTTCGTCAGGCGCTGGGTATTCCCGGCGGAAGGCGAGATCGACCAGCTGATCGACAGCTTCGACGAGCTGCAGACAATCGCCTATCCAAAATCGCAGTACACGCAGAATGCAGCAAACGCTGTGGGCCGTGGGTGGGACGACGCAATACTCATCGCTGCCACGGGAACGGCCCAGGTCGGGCAGGACGCCGCCGGGCTCACCTCGGAAACCTTCAACACCACGAACTTTCAGATCACGGCCACGTTCGGGGCTTCCGCGGCCTCCGGGCTGACGGTAGCCAAGATGATCGAGGCGAAGCGCATCTTCACCCACTTTCACAACGACCTCGACATGGACCCCCCCTGCATGGTCATCGGGTCCAAGCAGGAATCGGACCTCCTGAACCAAGTTCAGGTCGTGAGCACTGAATACAACGACCGCCCCGTGCTCGTGAATGGAAGGATCAGGCAGTTCCTGGGCTTCGACATCGTTCTGTCAGAGCGTCTCCCGCAGACGACAGTGAACACCACGCGCGGCGTGCTGACGTTCGTCAAATCCGGCGTGTACCTCGGCATGTGGAAGGACATCACGAACCGAGTGTCGATCCGGAACGACCTGTCGAGCGAGCCATGGGATCTCTACACGAGCGCAATGTTCGGTGCGACGCGCCTGCAGCCTGGCAAGGTTCTTCAAATCCTCTGTGCCGATACCACCGGCGCGGACATTACCCCCTGAGGAGCCGACATGGAACAGCTCAAATCCAACACAGTCACCAATCTCGACGCAACGCCGATCATCACGGCCACGACCGGCGAGGGCAATCCTGGCTACCTCAAGGCGAATAGCGATACCATCGCCCCAACGAGCGCGGTCGCCCAGTTCGCTACCTACCGGCTCGCGCGCTTCCCGACGGACGCGAAGGTCAAGCACGTCTGGTGCTACACCAGCGGCCTGGAAGCGCAGACCACGGCCACCGCATCGCTGGACATCAACGTTTCCTTCTCGGACTCAACCGTGGATGGAACGCAGTCGATCCTGCAGGCGACCATTCCTTCGAACAAGCACGACGGCACGAGCCTCTTGTTCCAGGGAACGACCGGTTATTCGACTGGATACACGAACTCCGGCACGGGGAACAAGATATTCGGATCGGCGCTCCTGCAGGGCGTGGCCGGGGTCGTCAAGTACCAGGAAGTCACCTTCCTGAATACCACGGCCTCTCAGGGCTTCTTCCCCGCCAACCGCGAGGACAACCTGTGGAACGTGTTCGGGTTCACGAACTCGCAAAGCGTCGCGCAGGACCCTGGCGGCGCCTTCGACATCTTCGTGGTTGTCGCCGCAGCCCTCACCACGGCCGCCGCCGGGATCATCGGTGTCGAGGTCGATTTCGTGGCATAGCCGCCATGGCCGACAACTTCATCGGCATCAACCGCGGAGCTCTGGATGACGTTCCGTCCAGCATCACGGTCGGGTCGTCCACTGGCTCCAAAGACATCGAGTTGCGCGTTGACACTGGCAAAGGAACGACCCGTCAGGATGTCATCAAGGCGCTGGAGGCGATCAGGAGTTACATCCTGAGCAACGGATACCAATCCGCGGCGAACCTACCGCCGAACTGATGAACGTCACCGAGAGCGTTCTTTTCACGAGCGCTGCGCCAGGTGCATTCCCGCTCAAGGGCGGGCGGTATCTTTTCAGCGTCACGGCGACTTTCGGCGGCGGCAGCGTCGCCCTGCAGGGTCTGCTCCCAGATGGGACCACCTTCGCTACAGTACCTGATGTCGCCGGGAACGCCGTGTCGCTGACCGCAGCGGGCTGGAAAACGGTGGACCTCACACCGGGTCAATACAAAGTAACCATCGTCACAGCGACCTCTGTTCTGGCAAACGCCACCTCGGTTCCGGTGTAGAATCGCTGCGGCAAGGAGCCGCACATGGCAACACCGTTTCCGATTGTACTGCCTGCAGGTTCAGTCCTCGGCAGACTCGCGCTGACGGCTGGGGATGCCGAATCGATCCCAATCTCCCAACTCGCGGCGGCGCTCTCCGCTCTGCTGCAATTCACCCCAGTTACCGCGACCGGGGCAACCTATGCTCCGGCGGCAACCGATACCTGCATCATCGCCAATGCCTCTGTCACGCAGACGGTCACGCTGCCATCGGCGGCGACATACCCAGGCAGGCAGATTCTTTACCGAACCATCGCTGCCTTCACGGTCGTATCTGGATCATCGAACGTGGTGCCGCTTGTCGGAGGTGCCGCTGGGACAGCTATCCTCGCTGGTACTGCAGGGAAATGGGCTTTGCTCATATCGGACGGCACCAACTGGCAGATCATGGCGAGTAACTAGACCGTGCCGTTCCTCTCCCCAGTCGATATCGGTAACCGCACCTGCCAGCAATGCGGGGTAACTCGCATCTCCGACTTCACCGAGGACTCCCTGCAGGCTGGCGAGATATCGTTCTGCTACGACAAGCTGCGTCAGGTTGAACTCAGGCGCAATACGTGGCGTTTCGCCATCCGCAAAGCTGTCATGCGGCCGATTGATAGCACGACGAAGTTCCTGAAACCTACGCTCTGGGCAAGTACCACGACCTATGCATGGGGCGCCATCGTCATAGATACATCTGGTTATTTGTGGCAGTCACGGGCACCGGACAATCTGAACAACTCACCCGGCAACTCAACCCAATGGGAGGCGTACTGCGGCCCGCTCACTATCACCCCATACGACACAACGAATACGACCGGATACTTCGCCGGAGAACTCGTCTACGAGACACCTGGTGATGGCACCTACAAGGTCTACCTGTCTCTCGTTAGCGATAACGCCGTTGATCCAAGCACATCCTCAAGCTGGGATGCAACGGTGACGTATTCCGCTGACCAGATCGTGAAGGTATCTTCGACCTACTACGTAAGTTTGATCGACTTCAACCTGAACCAGAACCCGGCGAGCGCGCCCGCTCTTTGGGCGGTTGGAACGACCTACTCTCTGGGAGCGTCTGTCGGTGGATCCGATGGCACGATCTATACCTCCATCGCTGGCGGAAACGTCGGCCACAATCCAGTGCTGACGACAGGATTCTGGACGAACACCGGTGTGCTGAATCCGTGGACGACAGTCAACCCATTCGGGACAGCCGGTAATACATGGCTTCAGGTAGCGGTTGCAATCGATGACCTTCCCATCCTATATCCGCTCTCCTCCGGGCCATCGATGCAGTCCACCGCGCGCAACGTTTTCCGCCTGCCTGCGAACTACCTGCGAACAGCGCCGCAAGACCCGAAGGCTGGTTCGGTATCATTCCTCGGCGCTCCTACAGGGCTCATGTACAAGGACTGGAATTTCGAGGGCGACTTTATCGTATCGCGCGAGCCATTCCCCATCGTTCTGCGCTTTGTCGCAGACATCATCGATGTGCGTAGCATGGACCCGATGTTCTGCGAGGGGCTTGGAGCGCGTATAGCTTTCGAGATCGTAGAGCGCCTCACGCAATCGACCGCGAAGCGTGCTGGTATCCAGGCGGCGTATAACAAAGCAATTGGCGATGCGCGCACGGTGAATGGAATTGAAACCGGGCCGACAGAGCCGCCCGAGGATGATTACATTACGTGCAGAATCTGAATGCCGCAGAATACCAATTTTACGCAGTCATCGTTTCTCGGCGGCGAATGGTCTAAATTCGCTCAAGGGCGGATTGAACTTCCTGCATACAAGACCGCACTGAACGTCTGTCGTAATGGCGTGCCCATGGAGGAGGGAACATGGGTGCGACGCTCTGGAACGCACTTCGCATCTACCACCCTGAACGGCGCAGCAGGTCGCGTAATGCCTTTTGCATTCGAGCACTCATCGCCGTACATGATGGAGTTCACCAACGGGTTTATCCGCATGTACGCTGTTGCTACGCAGACATCCGGACTAAGCGCGCCACTGCCTAATGATTTCAGGTTGGTAACGACAAACGATAATCAACAGGTATCGAGTATCTCAACTGCCAATCCTGCCATCGTTCAAACAGGCTCTATTCACCAGTGGATTACCGGCGATCAAGTGCAGTTCCTTTTTGCAAGCACAGTAAATGCAGCCTTTACGCCACTCTTGCGTGCTCGCACATTCAAAATTACAGTCACTGACTCTACGCACTTTTCCATTGCCGATTCGATCACTGGAGCTGGGATTGACGGCAGCACACTTGGATGGTCCTCGCCTGCCGCTAATACTGTCATAGCCGTACGCAATCTCGCGCTCGCTACACCTTATACAGCTGGAACATGGGCAGACGTGCGCAAGATACAGGCAGAAAAACAGGCAATCCTACTGCATGGCAGCTTCCCGCCGCGCAATCTGAATGTGGTGAGCGTTCCAACCGTTAGCGCTTTCGCGGCATTCTCTCTCTCTCAAGTTAATTTCAAAGATGGGCCGTATCTCGATCCGCCGACTGATGGAACGGTGCTTACGCCAGCTGTCGTTGCTGCGACAAAAGGAACATTGCCCGGCGCTCTTAACTGGAGTGCGATTGCTTGGAATGGCACGGTATTTTGCACTGTTGCTTTTGGCTCTGCCATAGCGGCTACATCGGTCGATGGCATTACGTGGGTGTCTCGCGTTCTTCCCGTGTCGGCGAATTGGAGTGCAATCGCATGGAACGGAACCGTATTCTGCGCGGTGACGAATGGTCCTTACGATGTGAACGGAAATGGATCAACTATTGCCGCAACTTCACCGGACGGGATTACATGGACGCAACGCACACTGTCATCTGCCGGCGCATGGGTGTCGATAGCTTGGGACGGAACGAATTTCTGCGTCGTCGGTGGAGGACCGTCAGGAACGCCATCTGCGGATGTGATGACTTCTCCTACAGGAACAACTTGGACAACCCGCACAGGTGCACTCCCGCAACAGTTAGGAATAGAGTCGCTCTGGAGCGCCGTTAACTCGAACGGTTCAGGATTATTTGTAGCACTTTCTCACGCTGGTTATGTCTTGGGTTCTCAATTTTCAAATAGTATCGTTGCCACATCTGCGGATCACGGCGTGACATGGACGCAGAGAACTTTTCCGATTACGAGCCTAATTTCTACTGCCGTAGGATGGAACGGAACAGTATTTTCAGCTATCGGCACAGGACAATTTTCAGCCACTTCACCGGATGGTATCAACTGGACTCAGAGAACCATGCCATCAGCGCAGGCATGGACGGCCATTGCGGCGAATGGCGCAGGATTATTCACTGCTGTCTCTACGGGATCGGTTTCCGCCACTTCGCCTGATGGCGTGACATGGACTGCGCGAGCCTTGCCGTTCAGCGCGAGTTGGGACGGTATTGCATGGAACGGGACAGTATTTTGTGCGGTTGCCAGCGGCAATACGCTCACAGGTGTAAGTACAACCGGTTCCTTTTCCGTTGTGACTTTGACAGCCTCATCGATTGTCTCGATCAACAATGGTTTCGGTTTTTTGAGTACAGATGTAGGACGACAGATCAGGCTGCGTTCGGAGCCGCTCGCTTACGTCCCTGCAACCACCTACGCAGCAGGAGACGCCGTACTTTTCAACCTTGTCTATTACACGTCGCTGGTGGGCACCAATACCGGGAATCAACCAGACATTTCTCCGACGAAATGGGCGATTAGCGCAGCTGCCGCAAGATGGACTTGGGGAATAATCGCCACGGTCGTCAGCCCATCTAATATCACGGTCGCCCTGTCAGGTCTAGACCTGCTTTATCCAACGATCACGATCTATACTTGGCGGCTCGGGGTGTATACGAGCACGAATAACGGATGGCCTACATGCGGGGTGTATTACGAAGGACGCATCTGGCTTGCCGGGGCCATCCCTAATCGTGTAGATGCGAGCACCGTAAACGGTATCATGCCAACCCAGCTTGATATGACGCCTACGGCAGTAGATGGAACTGTCTCCGACAACAACGGGATCAGCTACACGTTCAACTCCGATGACGTGAACCCGATATTCTGGATGGTCGGCACGAAAGCCGGAATCGTCTCTGGTACGCAAGCGGGCGAATGGCTGATCTCCGCCCCAACAACAGGGCCAATCTCACCGACGAATATCCAAGCGCAACACGGTACGCATTACGGCTGCTCGAACATAGAGCCTGAGCCAACAGAAATAACGATCTCGTTCGTCCAGCGCTTCAACCGCAAGATACTGGAATACTTCCCCGATGTATTCTCCGGTCGCTACATCGCTCCGAACCTGACGCAGCACGCGAAGCACCTGACGACCACTGGGATCGCCGAGATACGCTATCAACAGGAACTCCTGCCTGTCCTGTGGACGCGGTGCCTTGACGGCTCACTCGTTGGCGCGAGTTACAAGCGCAGCAGTCTATTCTCCTCTCAGCCTCCAGACTTCATAGGTTGGCACCGGCATGACCTTGGGAGCGCGCGTACGCTTGAAAGTATCGCAGTGGGGCCGTCTGCAGATGGGACTCTTGACACGCTCGCAATGGTTACGAACGGAGCAGATAACATACGCCACGTCGAATTCATGGAGAGCGTCTTTGATGTGGATTCCGATATCACGGCAGGCTGGTTCTGCGATGATGCGATAGTCCCAAGCGGAGGGACCATCGTCGCCGCTGGAGTGAATTCCACGCTCACATTCTATGGCCTCTGGCATCTGAACGGAAAGACCGTGACAGTATGGTGTGGCGGAATCGACGTAGGCGACTTCACAGTTGTGAGCGGAGCAGTAACCGTTCCCATAGACAACGATGTGGCGGGGTTATTCACGCATCAATACCTTGCCTCGATTTCTTCCATAAGCGCATACGGTTCCAAGGCAACGCTGATTGATGGCCCGTATGGTCGCCTCACTGTTCCAGCGGTTATTGGCTTCACCTATACATCGCAGGGACAATGCTTGCGCCCGGACTGGGCGGAAGGAACATCTGGAACTAGCCAAGCGAAGCCAAGCCGCGCCCATCAGCTAGGTGGGCTGCTCGTCGGATGTCAGGGAATATCTTTCGGAACCAGCTTCGACAAGCTGCATGCGGCGAATTTCAAGACGCCGCGCGGTACTGCGTATACCAACCTGCAGCTATTCACGGGTGTATATTGGGAAACGTTGGACGACGAGTGGAACTTCGATTCGATGATTTGCTGGCAGATCACTAGACCGTATCCGTCAGCCATCGCATCGATTGGCGGCTTTATCCAGACGACGAACCGCTGATGGCAAGCTATCAAACAGCCCTCACCGATGTTGGTGGCGCGGTCACTGATCTCTTTGGCGCAAGGGCTGCGCGTGCTTCTGTCGGGTCGTATAGCGAAGCAGCGACCATCGCAGAGCAGAGTGCAGCATTCGCCCGTCAGGCTACGGCCATCAAGGGGATGCAACTCAATCGGCAGGTGTACCAAGCTCTCGGCAAGGAGCAAGCGCAAGTCGGCGGGGCTGGATTCGCCGCGAGCGGAACGGCACTAGACCTTCTGCGGTCAAGTTCTGAGCAGGGTGCTTTGACGAAAGCGATCAACGAGGAGCAGGGAACCATCACTTCCAACTCCTATGAGGAACAAGCGATTCAGTTCCGCGGCATGGCGGATGCAGCGAAGAATAGCGCAAGCGGACAGGAATTGGGGTCAATCATCATGGGCGTTGGTGCTGTAGCGGCCTTAATCTGATGGCTAACATCACAGAACTAGACGCCCCTCCTGGCCTGACGATCCAGCCAGATGAACGTGCCGCAACTACGGCGCGAGAAGCTGGGACGACGAAGAACATCTTTGGACGCGAAGCTGGGCAGGCGATAGGCAGGGGAATCTCCACGGTCGGGGGTCAAATTGGAGCAGAGATCGACCGTCATATCACGGCGCAGGTGATAGGACATGGCGCAGCTACGTACTCAGAGATATATAGCAACTTCACCCAACAGTGGAATGAGGTTTCTGGCAAGTCCGATCCGAACGATACCTCGATAGCCCAGGGGTTCAAGGAGAAGATTCTAGAGCCAGGAATAGAGAGATTCCTGAAAGCATTCGAGGGTGCGCCAGACAAGGCGCAGGCATGGGCGCAGACCCGTGCGGATGAAATGCGGCAGCACTTCTCGGTCAAGCTCAATGCGGATATGTCAACGCGCGCCGGGATTGCGATTCACAAGAATCTCGGCGACCTTGAGCGCAACTACTCCATCGCGGCGGCGAATGATCCATCCACACTCGGCCATATCGCCGAGACTATTGATAGCGATGTCAAGGCGCTTGTAGATCGTCCTTACCTCTCCGCATCTGACTCGGCAAAGGTTGTCAACGAGATCGCGCCTAAATTGAAGCAGCGTGTCGCGCAGGCAGCCTTCGACGGCATGGCGCAGCGCAACCCTGATGAGGCGCTAAAGGCGCTAGATCATGGAGACTTCAACGCCTATGCCGATGGAGTTACGCAAGCCCAGTGGCGCAGATATGCTGAAGGTCAGCAGAAGGCGCAACGAGCGCAGGCGGAGCATGATGATCTGCTGGCAAAGAAAGACGCTGACGACGTTGCCAATACCGCTCACGATGACTACGTGACCAAAGCATTGAACGGCGTGCGCATGGGCGACTACCAGAATGATCCGCGCTTGGCCGGATATGGAGCGAAGAAAGAGAACCTCAGAACGCTACAGCACACACTTGTTGCTCGCGCCAGAGAGAATTCCGAAAACACACCGCACCCTGTCGAGTGGCGGAAACTCCTGAGCGATCTGCATGACACGCAGGTCAATGACCCGAACAACATCAGCGACAAACCGATATGGGACTTGTTCAAGGACGGTAAATTAAGCAAGACTGAACTCGGCTCCGCGCTCTCGATATACAACAGCATTGACAAGCCGATTGAGCGAACCATTGTCGCGCAGATGAAGCGCGTAGAAGCGTTTGCAGCCAAGAGTTTCGAGAGTCAGGCGTTGAACATGATGAACCCGCAGGGGTATGCTGATGCTCTTAACCGATTCGAGTTGGAAGGTCGGGAGAAAATCAACGAGACAAAGGCGAAGGGCGAAGATATCACGCCTCTAATCGATCCGCGCTCCAAGAATTACGTGTTCTCGAACGAGAGGTTCCAGTCCATGCTGCCGCCGATCAAGGCTGCTGTCGGAGATCAGGCAGCCGCAGTCAGGCGCGAAAGTGTTGACCTAGCCTCGGTGACTGCCGATGCAAAGACCGCCCTTGCTGCTGGAGCGCCTGCGGCGACAGTGAAGGCAAGGTTCAAGGAGATTACGGGCAAAGACTTCGAGGCGGCTCCTGCGGCAGTAGGAGTACCAGCCAGATTGACCGAACCTCAGTCATACGAGGAATTCGACGCGCAGCAGAAGTCATTGAAGCCAGCAGTAGAGGCAAAGGGCTGGGCATGGGAGCCGGATCGATGGACGTATTCTATCGACTCAAATGGACAACTTGAGCGTCAGTTCTCTGCCGGTCGGGAAGCAATCAAGGTGAGATACCCTGGCATTGTAGAAGAACGCAGGCGCAAGGCCCTTGACAAGGCGAATCGCTGATGGGCGCATTCGATGATCTGATCCCTGCTAGCGCAGGCGCATTCTCCGATCTCGTCCCACGCCGGGAACCCGCGGGCGGTATCTGGGATGCGCTTGTCGCTGGGGGGCAACGCTCTGCCACGGGGCTGCTGCTGCGTGGCAAGTTGCCTGATGTGGTACTCGATCCTCATCATGCATCATGGTACGAGCAAGCTCTTGGGAGCGTTGCCGAAGTCAGTTCCGACATCGTTCCAGCTGTGGCCGGAGCTGTTGCTGGTGGCCTCGGCGGTCGCGCCGCTGGCGGTAACGTTGGGCAGCTTCTTGGGACTGGAGCGGGCATGATGGCAGTCCCTACAGCAATCCGCGAATCCCTGACACGCGCTTATCAAACAGGTGAAGCGGACAGCAGCATGGACTTTTTGGCGCGTTCCCGTATCGCTATCAAAGGCATGTCGGAACCTGATGTACTCAAGGCGACGGGGAAGGCTGCCTTGGTTGGCGCCGCCACTCTGGGTATGGGCAGACTCTTCGCCCCCCTCGGCCGAGTTGTCCAAGCTGGGGCAGAGGTCGGAACTATGACTGTCGCTCCAGCCGCTCTTGAGGGTCATCTGCCCGAGCCGCAGGACTTCGTGAACGCTGCAATAGTGGTAGGCGGGATGAAGGTAGCCGGGCATGTGGCTGCGAAACTCACCAATATCTACGCCAAGACAGGTAAGGCTCCGGAGGAAGTTCTAGCGGATGCCAAGATCGACCCGACAATCACCGAGGATTTGAAGGCGGCAGGAACCGAAATCCCGCGCGCCTACCGCCCACTCGCAGCAGAGGAGAATGCCCGTGCCGCTGTACCCGATCCGAGCAAAGCGCAAGCCGTGGCTGAGAGCCCATTCGCCGAGGTTCCACAAGCTCAAGGCGAGCCGACCAAACCAACGCACGTCAATTACAACTACATCAATACGACACCAGAGGTGGACGGTGCATTAGCGCGCCTATCGAATATCTACGAGCAGGAGATTCAAGGCGAGCGTCGCGGAACTGTACCGCGAGAGCAGACCTACGCAGAGGCCGGTGACATCCTGAACCGCATGACCGGCGGAGACGATGTGGATGTGAAGTCCATGCGTGGCGGACTTGAAACAGATCACGCACTCGGAGCGCGTATCCTTGCGAAGAAGCAACTTGCCATCGGCGCTGCTGAAGACATGATGAGGACTCGCGGTGAGTACCTACAGCAGGGCACGCCAGAGGCGAAGCTGCAATACCTCGCATCCATCGAGCGCACGGCTACGATACTGTCTAACTTCCTCGGCGAACGCGCTGAGATCGGGCGGGCTTTGGAGATACTCAAGACAACGAAGAATGACAGCGAGCGTCTGCGGCAGATACAGCAACTCGTCGATACGTACAAGAAAGACCCGGATCAGTTGGCGATTGCGATGGGAATGATGGATGAGCCTGGGGCGATGCTGCGAGCGGCGCGCGCTGCAATCGAACCTACGAAGTGGGACAAGTTCGTCGAATACATCAAGGCTGGCTGGGTGTCAGGTCCGTGGACACACGCCGCGAACCTTGGCGGCAACGCAGCTTTCATGGCAATGCGCCCGGTTGTCGAACAGGTCGCCTCCGCTCTTGGAGCGCTGCGTGGAAGTGACCGAGTTACGATGATGCAGCCTCTTGCCCGCGTCATCGGCAACATCAACGGCGCTTGGGAAACGATGAAGCTCGCGGCAAAGATATACGAGCTTGAGGGGCCGAAAGGTGTTGCCCTTGCTGCATGGCGATCCGGTGAGAAGTCGCAGAAGGCAGAGGCGTCGCAAGGGGCCATTTCCGGGAAATGGGGCGAGGTTGTGCGCTCATCCTTCCGTGTGCTCGGGGCCGAGGATGCGCTATTCAAGACGTTCAATGAACGCGGCGAACTTTACTCGCGTGCTGCCAAGACGGCGACCGAGGAAGGCCTATCGCCTCTGTCGCGTGAATACTGGAACAGGGTTGGCGATCTCGTATCAAATCCAACAGCTGCTGACCTTGAGGCCGCTACTTCTGCTGGATTGCGAATGACCTTCAATATGCCGCTCGGTGACTTGGGGCGTGCAGGGCAGACGTTCATCAAGGCGTGGAAGCTGCAACTCCTCGCACCATTCACTCAGACACCAGGGAACATAGCGAAGGAAATGATCCGTCTGACGCCGCTCGCTCCGTTCATCAAAGAGTGGCGCGAGGCATACGCTCAAGGCGGTGCGGTGCGTGATAAGGCGGTATCTGAACTCATGGTCGGATCGTCAATCATGGCGGGCACCATTGCCCTATTCATGGCTGGCAAGATCACCGGCAGTTCAATAGATCAGAAGGGGCGCCGCAATGTATCTGCGGCGGCTGGCGTTCAACCTACTAGCATAGAGATCAATGGCACTTGGTATGACTACTCTCGTTTGCAGCCGGTCGGAACGATGATCGGGTTGGCTGCTGACATCGCAAATGTCTGGGATAAGCTGGACGAGGGCGAGCAGGATAAGGTGCCGAAGATACTTGCAACGGCTTTTGCCAATGCGATCACGAACCAGACAATGCTCCAGGGATTGACCATGTTCGTGCGTGCTCTCTCAGAACCGCAGCAATTCTTCCCACGTCTTGCACAAAGCTACACGGCATCGCTGATCCCATTCAGCGGATTATCGCGGCAAACTGCTGCAGCACTCGACACGGAGCAGCGCAGGATCGACGGCATCAGGGATGCGGTCTACAACACAGTGCCGAAGCTGCGCGAGACTCTCCTCCCGCAGATCAATGTCCTGACCGGAGAGCCGCTGCAGGAGAAGGAGCGTTTCCTCGGGCAAAAGACGACAACAGAATCGCAGGACAAGGTGCTGTCCGAAGCCGAGCGTCTCGGCCTATCCATCCCCGGTGCTCCAGGCAAACTGCATATCGGGAAGCTCACTGGCAAGATTGGCGACGTACCGCTGACTCCTGAGCAGCAGAACAAGTTTTCCGAGACAGCAGGAAAACTCGCTCATCAGATCATGACGCCACTGGTTGAAAGCCCAGCTTGGGATTCGATGAAGGATGCGGCTAAGAAGCAGATTTATAAGAAAGTCTTTGCTCGTGCGCGTAAGATGGGCGCAGCAATGGCCCTTCCGGGTGAGGACCGCGCTGCTCTTGCTCAAGGGATAGCCGATCAATTCGTGGAGCAGCTGCAATGAGCGATCTGGCAGATATGCTTCTGGAGGCAGAGCAGGAGGCTGCGGCAGAAGCAGAGGAACGGCAGGTCGTGGCCTCGCAGCTTGCTGAACTTAGCACCAAGATTGCGGAACTATCTGCAGCAATCGAACGCCTAGCGCAGCTAGCGGCAGTCAAGGCCGGTGCACGCAAAGTGAGCGTGACGGTTACCGGGCGTGATGAAAATGACCGCATCAAGAGCTTCACGGTGAACTGATGACCACGTTAGTCCAGCACAAGCTTGGCGAGACCGCTCTGAATCAGGCGACGGTCGCGATTACTGTCTCCTCTACGGGGGCGGGGAATCTAGGGGTTGTTGGCGCAGGGAATACTGGGACTCTCACAGTCTCCGGAGTTGCTGACAACGCCGCTGGCGGGTCCAGCATTTATACACAAGTCCCGGGCGCCACATTTAACGGTACTGCCAACGACAAGGGTGATGTTTGGGCGTGTACATCGTTAAAGGCAGGCGCAACGACCGTAACGATCACATACTCGGCTGCCGACACCTCGATCAAGGATGGCTGGTTCTACGAGGTTAGCGGACTCACCAGTCCTGTCACTGACGGTATCAATGCCCTCTCTGCGCAAACTGGGGCTGGGGACAGTTCCGACACCGGCGCGCCTGTCACCACGACAGCGACAGACGGGTTCATCTTTGCTCTGATAATAACAAGCAACAGCATCACTCAGAACCCGAAGACTGGCAACGAATTCACCTCTGGCGGCGACATACAGCCAACCACAGGCAATGCCGTGTGCACGCTCATTTCCACGACCGCCGTCACGCATACGCCAGTCTGGTTGGATAACGCCGCAGGAGCTACTTTTGGAGCTGCCACAGTGGCGTTTAAGGCAGGCGGCACCGGATTCCCCGGACTCCTGAGCGTTCCTGTTACATTGGTTATAGTGTGACATGGTCGACAATGTAATCGTCACACCGAGCGCAAGCTACACCGTAGCTGCTGAGGATATCGGCGCCAGCGTAGAGGTCCAGCGCGTCAAGATAGTTCTCGGCACCGTCGATGTCGATGGCGGGAATGTCGGAACAACGAACCCGATGCCGATCAGTGGTACGGTCGCCGTGCCAGCCGGACTCTCGGTATCAGCGCAAGTCAGCGGAACGGTAACGGTTGCTGCTGGCTTATCAGTATCCGCCGTAGTTTCAGGTACGGTAACTGCCGCTGTTCCTGCCGGGCTATCAGTGTCTGCTGTTGTAAGCGGCACAGTGACGGCGGTTGTGACGGGTGCGGTAAGTATTTCTGCCATGCCCGCAGTCTCAATTTCAGTGAGCGCCGTGCTCGGGACAGTGGTAACGGTTCTAGGAACTGTCGCTGTCAATGTCGTTGCGGGTGGGGCAGCCCCAGGAACTACAGCGGCTACGCAATCTGCGATCAGCGGTCAAGTAGTGTGGCTTGCGCCGACGCAGACTGTTACCGCAACGGTGAATACTATTGCTGCCGGATTCTCTGTCCAGGCGCTAGTTACTGGACCAGTAAGCATCTCGGCAATGCCAGCTGTGTCAATCTCCGTCTCGGCCGCCTTGGGAACGGTGATAACGATCCTCGGAACCCAAGTCGTGTCAGTGGTTCCCGGTGTGTCGGTGAACGCACTGGTGACAGGCGTTGTAAGCGTATCCGTTCTCCCAGCGGTATCCATTTCGGTGTCGGCAGCACTTGGAACAGTCATCACGATACTCGGCACGCAAGTTGTCAGTGTGGTTCCGGGTCTTTCAGTGTCGGCACAAATTTCTGGCGTAGTCAGTGTATCGGTCCTACCCGCTGTTTCGATATCGGTTAGCGCGATACTAGGAACAGTAGTAACCGTTCTTGGCACGGTATTGGTTTCGCAGGCCGGACTAGTTTTCACGACCGCCATTCCGACAGTCACAGCAACCGGGCCTATCTTCTGGCTTGCCAATACTGTGACAGTCACGGTGACGGCGACGGTGACTGGATCGCTCATCATCTCCGGCATTGCTCCGGCGACAACCGCGTTGGTGTCTGGCAATACTGGGATGCCGGTATGGCCTGGGACGCCACCATATGCGGCTGTTCTAATCGCTGTTACTTCAACCGCATTGGCAAGTGGGGCTGCTACGCTGTTGATGACCGTATGGACTGGTGCTGCTTTAGCAACCGCTGCGGCTAGTTTTTATGTAGTGCCAGCTGGGAAACAGTTGCGCGTTCTATCGTTGGGATTGGTGATGCACAACTCGATCACCACGACGCCAGTTCTGGCCTTCGCTGCCGTGTTACAAACAGCAGGCGCACCAGCCATTTCGGCTACTACTCCACAAGCAATACGCGTTGCTGCAGCTATAGCAACGACAGGTATATTTGCCTCTGGCATCGCTCAAGGGCAGCAAGATATTGCGGCAGGCGTATCAGTCGGTATGCTGGCCTCCATGAACACCACTGGTAATATAGATTCAATCGTGGCCGTGGGATATTTATTCTAGGAACTATCATGCCGTGGACAACAGAAGGAAGGAAAGTCAATCCCCTCTCTGGCGCTCTTCTAGCCGATACTGGGCCACTCAGCCCAGGCGGTGCCATGAATTTTGTAGTAATTGGTTCATCGACCGTTGTTGGCTTTGTCGCTCTACAACTCAGGGATTCTGCCAATCAGAATACGGTCACAGACCATTACATTAACTTGAGCGATCCTATCCATATGAAATTCGAGAATATGTCCTTCGGTGAAGGACAACGATTTAGAATCGTTGTTGATCTTGCAATCGTCGGCTCCATTCAAGCGGGGATACTTTACTGATGAGCCAGCCTTACATCATCGTTCCGCCATCAGGCTCAGATCAGGCAGACGAATGGGTCAAGCTCGGCGTTAATGCACAAGTCGAAGGGCGCCTCCCGCAAGCGCAGCAGCACTACCAGCAGGCTTTGCGCCTTGATCCGCGCCACGCGATTGCCACGCAGAATCTTGCCATCGTATTCGCGCAGTCCAGTCTCATCAACGAGGGACTACTCACAATCGAGCGTGCGGCCATGATGGATGGCGTGCATGCAGTCATTCAGCGCAACTGGGCACTGATGGCTCTTGAGGCAGATCAGATAGACGCAGCCCTTGCTGCTGGACACAGGGGCGTCGAGATGAAGCCCAACGCAGAGACTCGGCTTGCCTTGGCAATGGTGCTCTCAACTGCCGGTCGTCCGCAGGAAGCCATACCGCTCTACAACGACATGCTGCGCGAGGACCCTAAACATCCTTCAGCCGGGCCGAACGCCTGCTTCGTGCAGACGCTTACGAACGCCACGCCGAAGGAACTCTTTGAGCAAAGGAAGAAATGGTACGACGCGAACCGATATACTGGGACGGTCGATCCGCATCGTAATGCCAAGACCGAGCGCACGCTGCGGATAGGCTATGTCGGTGGTGATTTCAAATGTCACAGTGCGGCGATGATTTTCGGGAACGTTCTCCTGCACCACAGCAAGGACTTCGAGATATACCTGTATGCGAGCCTTCCGTGCGACGCTGACAAGGACGCACAGACGAAAAAATACAAATCAATCGGCACCTGGCGTGACATCGAGAAGCTGACCGATGAGCAGGCCGCGGAACAGATCAGAGCCGATAAGATCGATATCCTGGTTGACTTGGCTGGGCACACGAACGGTGGTCGCCTAACACTTTTCACGCGGAAGCCTGCTCCGATCCAATGCACGGGCTGGGGCTTCGCTCACGGCACAGGCTGTTCCGAGATCGATTACTTCTTCGCAGACCCTATCGCTGTTCCTGTTGAGGAGCGCGAGTTCTACGCGGAGAGGATATGGGACCTACCCTGCATTGTGACCTATGACTCGCCGATTGATTACAACCTCTCGGCAAAGTCAATGCTGCCGTACCACAAGAACGGGTACATTACTTTCGGCTCCTACGCTCGCTACGAGAAGCTTTCTGACGAATGCCTCGCCACGTTCGCCGAGATCATGCGCCGCGTGCCGGATGCTCGTCTAGAGTTCAAGGATCACGGTTTCAAGCGGCCGTATTCGATCAAGCGCGTCCTGTCTGCCATGCAGGATGTCACGCCAGAGCGGCTGCTCTTTTCTATCGCCACCAGCCACCCGGAGCACATGCAGACCTATCAACAGGCTGACCTGATCCTAGACCCGTTCCCGCATACCGGCGGAGTGGTCGGGATGGAGCAACTCTACATGGGCGTGCCGATGGTGACGCTCTACGGCACTCAGGCGTCCGGGCGCTCGTCCAGTTCTGTGCTGACTGCTATGGGACATGGAGACTGGATCGCAAAGACGCGCGAGGAATATGTCGAGAAGGCTGTAGCGATGGCAAACGACATCCCAATGCTCACGAAAGCACGCAAGACGCTTCGAGATGAACTGCTTGCATCGCCGGTGGTGAAAGACTACGCTCTCGCGGTCGAAGCCGCCTACAAGGAGATGTGGCGTGCATGGATCAGTAAATGAGTTTGCTGCTCCTATTACGACCGCGCGGGGTTGCTGGACCTCCGCAGCCGCCATCCATCGTCAGCTTTGCGCCTCCATCTGGGCCAATCGGAACGATGGTCGTGCTCACCGGATCGAGTTTCACTGGCGCCACGGACGTATCGTTCAACGGTGTGCCAGCACTCTCGTTCAATGTCGATGCCGATTCGCAGATCACCGTCACGGTTCCATTTGGTGCGACCGACGGGCTGATCTCCGTCACCAATCCAATCGGGACCGGGTTCTCGGCAACTCCATTCGATGTAACGGTTCCAGTCGTCGTGGTTCCACCTCCGCCTGTCTTCACCGGAGCTGGCGGTATAACGGAGTGGCACATCCAGATACCGCAGTTGCCAAAGAAAAGGAAGGTCATCTTCAGCCGCAATGTGGAAAATCAGGACCGAGACGACATCGAGGACATCATGCGGTTACTGGATGACGAGCTATGACTACGGGCGTGCCTGACTTTCCCGTTACCCTTCCAGCCAAGACTGTTGTCGGCAGGCTGGCCTCGACAGCTGGTCCAGCAGAGGCCGTTCCAATTGCAGCGCTATCTGCTGCATTGACAGACCCATTAACGGTCACAACTTTGCATGTTGGTCCGCAGACAGGATGGACGGCGTTCGAAAAAGCAGCATTTGTAGATACGGCGGAAAACTTCTTCGGTGCTACAAATTTGCCCTTGCTCGGGCTAACGCAGACCAATTACTTTCAGTTCCTTGGGCATGACGACAGCAATACAGTTCCTAACATAGTCTCGACCTACGCGGTTCTGACTGACAATCATGCGGCAGGTACAAGGGCCTCCTCGGTCGGATTCGAGGGAGATATTTTCCACACCGGAGCCGGTACTACGACTGGAGAAGCTGGAGTTATCGGGTTTGCGCAGATCGATGCTGGGGTAGTCGGCGATCAGCTCGGCGTGCAGGGGCAGGCAAAAATCACCGGAGGCTCCGTAACGCGCTCTGCCGCCGTCTACGGCATCAGTGTGATGACAGGTGGTGCGGCAGTCAATACTTACGCCGGGTTGTTTGCCGGTCCAGCTCATTCAGGCGGCACCGTCACCAACAACTATGGCGTCTACATTGGATATGTCGGTACTGGCGGATCGAGTACCAATTATCAGTTCTATACGGAGACCGCTACCAACCCGGTCGTCATTGATAGACAGGGAAACGTAGGAATCCTGAAAGCTGTTCCTACAGTAGCGTTGGATGTTGTAGGGCAGATGAATATTACGAGTTCGATCTCAATAGCCTCTGGTGGTCAATTAGTTGGTGCTGCTGGTTCTAGTGCGGCGCCCACTGCAGCAAACAGCGCGATCAATTTGAATTCAGCCGGAACGGCAGCAAATTATGCTGGAATTTTCTTCAACGGCAGCACCACCTACAATACATTTTTTGGCCGCGTACCAACCGCCCTCTCCGGGGTTAACGACGGTGTTGGTTTCGTGGCAGGCGGAGTCCTTACGGCTCTATATACGAATACTGGCCTGACGCTGACCGGAACTTTTGGATGTAACGGAGCTACCACGCAAGCAGCCTCCACGGGTTATGGAACTCCGACCAACGGCGCGAAGCAGGCGAGCTTCGACGCTACTGCAATCACGCTTCCCAATCTAGCAAAGGCGACCGCGCAACTGATAATCGACCTGAAAGCCATCGGGTTTCTGGCGGCATAATGGACACAAAGACGAACGCATTTATCAACGTTCTGGCGCAACAGCGCAATCAGGCTCTCGATGCGGTGGCATCAACGCTGGCAGACCTAGCTGTTGTCAGGGAAGAACTCAACGCGGCCAAGGCAAGGATCATTGAACTTGAGAAGCCACCCGAGACACCGCTTGCAGGCGCATAATGGGAGCAACTTTAGCGAGGTTCATATGAGATGGAAAATAACGGAAACGGTTTCAAACGCATCGGTGGTGCGGTTGGCATCATTGCCGCTTTGGGTGGGTCTGGAAGCTGGGTCATAAATAAGTTCGATGATATCAATCGAACCTTCGCCGCTCGTAACGAACGCATTACCGTGCTGGAATACAAGCTCGAAGCGATGGAGAAGTACGTCAACTCCAAAAGTGAGGACCGTTATACTGGCAAGGACGCCACTCGGGATAAGGCTGATCTGATGCGGCGCATTGAAGAACTTGAGAAAAGGAGAAATAAATGAAAGCATCAATAGGAAGAATTGTAATTGTTCGCACGATTCAGGATTTCAATGGTTCACACTTCCATCCGGGGATCATTACTCGCGCATGGAGCGATACGATGGTCAATGTCAAGGTGCTGCCTGATTGCGGAGCGCCGTTCGATTCAACGAGCGTCACCCTGTATGCCACGCAGGCTGAAGGAGAGGCGGCTGGACTCTCCGTCTTTGCGCACTGGCCGGTTATCGTTCCAGCTTCCGGCCCCGGCGAAGAACGTTGAGATGGTTAGCGTCACTCCTTCTTGTAAGCGTATTCGTTCGCTTCTGCGGAGCGCTGACGCTATCGAAGTTTGGCGGCTATTCATGGCAAGCATGGTTCTACATCCTAGGTGGTTACTGGGAAGCCATGCTCTGCGGATTGCTGCTCACGTTCGTGCGGGACTATTTCGCCCGTGCGGCGCTGTGGATCGGCATTGCAGAGGGTGTAAAGAACTCAACATGCCGACTGCTGATAAACGACATCATGCTAGTCCCGAAAGACCAGGACTTGTGCGATTACGTTTCTGGCTTCCAAACTGCCGCACCTTTCACTGGCCTATACCTTTTCATCATTCTCGTGGCGATGGGACAGCACTGGCTGTGGGGTTCGCGTTCGTGATCGGCGGGCAGGAGATATGCCATCTGGCAAGCCCGTTGGCCTCAATCCTCGTAATGGTCGCTGCCTGTTGCGCCGGGTGGGTGGCCTATGGTCAAGGAGCGTGATGCGATACCGATTACGCAGAAGGACGGGATCTGGCCTCGCGCTGTCCGCATTCTGGAGAACGCATGGCAGGGCCGGTGGAACGATCATGAACGGCGCTTGCAAGCCGTAGAGCAGATCCAGGCCGATGACCTCACTTCGTGGCGCGGTACGGAAAGGAGACAGAGTGGAGTCGCATTCTCGGATGAACAGAGGCGTCAGATCAATGATGCTGTGGCAACGACATTCGGAGCCCTTATCACTGGTGACGCTTTCAACGGGCGAGTTGATACTCGGATCAAGGAGAACAAAGGGCGCAGTGCTCTTACGTTCCTTATATGGCTGGGTATGGTCCTCGGTGGAGGCATCATCGGAGTGCTTATCACAAATTATTTCAAACACTAGGACTGGAGCAAACATGAGACTCGCCATCGCTCTACTCGCCTTCATCGCCCTGTCCGCGTTCGCAGCAGAGGATCCGAAAGATGCCAAGATCAGAAAGGACTGCGAGGCCAAGGGAGACGCCGCCGTAGCCAAGGCGACGGTTAAATCCCCCGTCGATGTCGTGCACATCAAGAACGATGAAGTTGCCAAATGCCTGCGCGCTGCGGGCAAGGCAACCGGGCCTATCCGTGCGAAATGACCGATTTCTACCTGCCGAGAAAAGCGCGCAGCGATACACGCCCTTACAAGCTGACGCGGTTTCAGGTGGACATCTTGCAAAGATTGGCTAATGGCGAGCGCTTCAAGCAGATGACTACGCCCAAGTGCGACATAGCACGCATCGGGCAAATGGCGTATGAGATTCGCACGAAGATGGGCGCTGAGACTACCGTGGAAGCGGTTGCCATAGCGCTACGCATAGGGATAATCGAATGAATTTAGCCGATATCCGTGACCAATTAATCCGCGACGAGGGGTTGCGATTGAAGCCATATACGGATACATCGGGGAAACTGACTATCGGCATTGGCAGGAATCTCACAGACAAGGGAATTTCGCGTGCTGAAGCGATTGCGCTTCTGGACAATGACATTGCGGAACACTCAGCATTACTCGATAAGTACCTCCCTTGGTGGGGACAACTTGATGATGCGCGGTCCACGGCTCTACTGAACATGGCATTCAATATGGGAGTCGGACCCTCGGATGAACAACCTACGGGGAAGCTGCTCAATTTCCACGATACCCTCAAGGCATTTCAGGGTGGCGACTATAATGTTGTAGCGAATCATCTTTCCGTTTCCTTGTGGGCGAAGCAAGTTGGGGAAAGAGCTACGAGAATTATCGCCACGATCCGAGGTAACTCTACAGGAGATATCGCATGATAAAGCTCGTTGACGACGTAAAATCCGCATGGCGATGGTTCTCAACATGGCTGATAGCCGTGTCCGGAACGCTCATTATCGCCTACGAGAATTTCCCGCAGCTCAAGGAGTATGTGCCGGACAAGTGGTTCCATACCATCATGGGGATCATGCTCGCGCTGATCTTCCTCGGACGCATCGTCAAGCAGGCTCCTCCCGTCCCTCCTGCGGTCCAGCCCTGATGGATCTGGCCGGCCTAGGCTCTCTCTTTGATTTCGGCGGGAAGCTGATTGATAGGCTTATTCCCGACCCCACCAAGAAGGCAGAAGCGGCCCTAGAACTGGCGAAACTCCAGCAATCCGGGGACCTAGCCAAACTCGCCGCAGAAACGGACCTACTCAAGGGGCAACTCGACATCAACAAGATCGAGGCTGCTTCGACCAATTGGTTCGTGGCTGGATGGAGACCTTGCATCGGCTGGATATGCGGTTTGGCCTTGGGTTATGTGGCTGTAATCGACCCCATAGCACGCTTCATTGCCCTCACGATGGGCTACAAGGGCCTATTTCCGGTGATTGATACCTCCATCACCATGCAAGTGCTCCTAGGGCTTCTAGGGCTCGGAGCCATGAGAACCGTGGAGAAGGTCAAGGGAGCAGAAGGTAACCGATGATGCCAATTTTGGCAGTAACGCCCTGAGCAAACCCGGCCCCAAGCGTTCAGGTCTTGGACCGTGCGGTCATTGCGGAAACTGGATGCCCCCGGCACGATGGATCGAAAGGATGCCCCATGCGCTTAACGAGCTTGTTTGCCCTCGCTGCTATAGTAGGCACATGGACAGGGAACGCAGGGGCCGAGCCGCTTGCCTCAGTCAACAACCTGAACCCGCTAACGTCTAGCGCCAAGTTCGAGGCACGGATCGCACCGCTAGACGCAAGCGGCAATCCCATCGACGCGCTCAGGGTACAGGCTGCGTGGACATTCCAGCAGCAGAGCATCACGGCCACGATCCCCGCCTCGAGCACGCCATACACCTTTACTGGCGTCGAGATCCTGTACTCGGTATATGCGGGCACAGGGATAAAGCCGAAATACTCAGGCGGCTTCACCCAAGCGCAGGCGAGCAGGAGCGTCCCGGCGGGCATCCCCCTCCTTTGCGTCTATACCGCCCCGATCCTGACGGATGGGGACCTGACCTGCACGCCGACCCCTGATGCTGTTCCTCCGAGCGTCCCTGGCCCACTCCTCGCAAGCGTGGCAGGCATCAGCACGATCAACCTCATCTGGGGCGTGGCGACAGACAATGTGGGCGTGACGGGGTACGGCGTAGAGCGCTGCCTCGGGGGTGCGTGCACGGCAGCCTTTGCGCTGATCGGCAACACCGCGGGCGCGGCTTACAGCGACTCGGGGCTAGCCTCTGGGCAGGCGTACACCTACCGGGTGAGGGCGAACGATGCGGCCAACAACTTCGGGCCGTACTCCAACCTTGCGAGCGCGACAACGCTGGTCCCACCGCCTCCGCCGCCACCCCCTCCGGTCTGTGTCCGCATCCCGCCCGTGTCGCCTACGGCAGGAGAGGTGCTCGACTTCACCGCGAAGATGACCGACAGCTCGGGGGCCGTGTGGACGATAGCGCCGCGCGTGCTCGGCTCGGATACCGCTGTAGGTCAGGTCACACTCAAACGTAACGGCGTGACCCAGTTCGGCGGGATCGAGTACGCGTATATCAAGGGTACGTCACCCGTCTGCGTCGCTGACTTCAAGAGCGGGCCCGGAGTTTCGTGTTGGAACGGGACTGGATGGGGCTTCGTGGGGGGCGCGGCGGGGTGCTAGGCTGATTGCATCTTCGCCACGCATTCGACGATGGCGCGGTTGAGGTCGGCATTCAGGACACAGAGATTATAAGTGAACGCGCTGCGTTCTCCGGCAGCATTAGCAGCCCCGATGCACAGATCAAACCTCTTCACCAGCGCCATTGCCTGCGTGTCGTCCTCAAGGGGACGATAGATATCAGACCCGCGCGCAGTTTCGATGCAGACTGGCAAGCTGGTATCGTCTGGATAAACGAGCTTGAACCCCATTGCCCGCGCGCACGCCTTCACCATCTCAAGATCACTCACACCTTCCTCCCATAAACAATCCTCGGCACCCTCACGCATTTGCGCACCCATACGCTCTTGATGATCGCCCCGGAGGAGTCGCGCTCATCGAAGCGCATTGCGAGAGTGAAGCCGGTTTGACAGAGTGGGTGCAGCAGCGTGAAGGGTGCTGCGACCGCAGGCGTTGCAATCCTGTCCTCGGGCGAGCGTGCCGATAGCGGCTGTCCAGCACCGTGGCTTACAGGCATCTGCGTCGCAGCATTGACATTCTCGCACATCAGCGCGAGGAGGAGGAGGAGGAGTCTAATCTGCATATTCGAATTCAATTCTCGTCACTAGCCAATTCGGCTGGCAGGGGCGATTGACGACGCAGAAATGAGCAACGAAGTCGAGAGGATTTAGCCCTGGATATCCTTCCTTCGTACATTCGCTAGCACCGTATCCAGTTTCGTATAAGCGCATTAGAGGTTCGCGCCGAACGTCAAGGACCAAGATTTCTCGGATGGCCTTCATCTTCTCACCCTTCTTCAGACCTTGACCTTTCTCTACGCCGCGCAGCATCGTCCCAGGTTTTAACCATTCCCAGCCCAGTCGTCGAGTGACTGTCTTGGTGCCTGCGCGCACCTGATCCTTCGTCATCATGAAACTGATGTTTCTCACGTCATCATCAACCCAAGAATACACGCCGCCGCAATGAAGCACAGCGCGAGCTTAGACTGCCAACGCGTAGAGGACAGCCGAGCTAGGCGTTCTCGCGCGGAAATGGCGTCGTTGGTCATGCGCGGTCCTTTTCCGAGGCCGCCAAGCAGAACAAGATTGGCAATCCCATTACCAAGGAAAACAGTATGATGAAATAAATTGTTATAGTCATCACGCCTCTCCAATGGCGTCGGTCATGGGCGGGACTTGAGAGCTGCGTCGATGGCATCGTCAGTTCTGAGCGATTCCTGCTCGTCTGGTGTAGGATTGCCGTCAGCAACTAACCGCTCAACATCCTCGATTGCGAGCAGATTGCGAATGAACCAATATCTCGCCGCGTCCTTCTCCATCGCTCGTGTCTCCGGCGTAGAAGGCGCATGTCCGTGAGCCGCTAATGTGGCCTTAAGTGCGATGTTCTCCTCCTGCGACTGGGCGAGGCGGCGTTCGAGGGAGCGGGCATGTTCTTTGTATTCACGGCACCAATAGCGTGTTTCTGCCACGGTATGATGTCTTTCGCCTTTAGCAAGCGCATCCGTCTCCGGCGTATCTGACTCTGTCATGGCTTCCTCCCTTCGGCTTCGGCGGCGGCGGCAAGCACTTCGCCCAGCTTCCTGAGCGCGATTACTAATACTTGGCGTTCGTTGTCGGTGAACTGAATTGGCTGCGCTATGCCGAAGCGATTATTAAACTGAGAGAGGAAGCGATCCACCATCTTGTCCAGTGTCGGCCTACCCTCCGCCACCCTAGCGGGCGCGTGCTGGAGGGCGCGGATGGCTGCGGCGCGATTGCGTAGTTCATTCTGACAAGGCCACCCGTAGGAATTACTCTCACACACCTTCGCTGCCTCCTCCAGCGCGGCAGACCTTGCTGCGAGCGCGTTAAGTTCAGCAATTCGTATCCTCGTATCCGCCTCCTCGCGCACAGATTCGAGGGAGAGAGCGCGGGAATGGTCGTCCAGATAGGTCAACGCCATGTTTCCTATTTTTCTCTCAAAATCTGTTCGCGCATCCGCATAAGTCCAATAACTGATGGAGTCACTCGTCAGCTTCATCTCCGCCTCCTTTCTCGTCAGTGCGTCATCGGCCATATTGGTCATGCGAGGTCTCCGTCGTCCGACCAGTAACTAAGTTCTTCGTCCGCCGCGTCCTCGGGGCTGTCTGTATAGTCATGCTCCCCAGCTCGGACGCACATCCAAGCGTCATCAGGGTGGACCCCCGCGCTTTACCATCTGCGCGACATATCGCCCCATCCAGGCTTCCTCCGCTGTCGGCATGGGCATCGGACCAGCGCCGCCACCTAGAACCGGAGGTTCGTCATCGGCCATCGGGGCGGGCTTTCAGTAGCAAGTCGTTGTGCAAGTCTTTCCATCCGAGTATCCAGAATGGAACGTACTCGCTGAATATGTTTGGTACGGCGTTCGCCGAGGCCAAGACATGATCTGGTAGTTCGTGTGTTTCTCCAGTAGGAATGCCGCCTATGGTCGTATTGATCTTCGTCCCCTTCGGAAGAGGCTTATTGTCCGCGAACAGTTCCCATATCTCACGTTGCATGCTTCTTCTCCCTCTTGTCCTTCGCTGCGGCGTGGGCGGCGCAGGCGGCTTCAAGCTTGCGGGCGAGGAGATGGTTATTGACGATATTACCCTCTCCAAAGAAGAAACCGCCCGATACCTTGAACCATCTCATCGCCGCCCGCTCCATCCTCTGCAGCGTGCTCTGGCTCTTGCGGGGAGAGGTCATCTCGGCTCCTTCGCGCCAGGCGGGGTGGCTTTATCTCTGTCATATGCGCGACGAAGTGCGCTCTCAGTGGGCAAGTCGGCGAACTCTTTACCTTGGAAATCCTTTAGGCAATTATCGTGACCAAAGAGCGTCTGCGCGCAACCGTCGATGGTGAACGATTTGACTCTCTTTCCGAGCAGAATCTCTAGGAGAAACGGCTTTCCGCAAAGCGCGCATTCGCCAAGACTTCCGCCCAGTCCTGGCATTCCGAACCTGTCGCTCACCTCATCTCCTCCCTGTGCGCTAGCCAAGCCTGCGTGTGACTTCTGCCAGTTCGCGTTCCAGAGCGGCACGTTGCTTAGCAAGGCGAGATTTGTCCCGCTGACCGTTCAGCCACCGCGTAATCACGTAGCGAGACTCCATCGAGCCATGCTTGCGCTGCAAGGCATCAAGCTGCCTGAACATGGCCTTCACCACCTTTTTCTCTACCTTTTGTCTCATGACTTCTCCTGTTGATTAAACTTTCTTCCCTGTGCGCTTGCGCTTGAGAGCGGCGGCCCCGTGCACTCGCATTTTATGCACCACAGTTTCATCGCCAC
>Ga0137398_10000015_pt1 | contig 44751 bp, 70 predicted proteins | sample czorhiz216metaG_FD_106659 | JGI IMG/M metagenome (GOLD analysis project Ga0137398, IMG submission 106659) | Vadose zone soil microbial communities from Angelo Coast Range Reserve, California, USA - czorhiz2.16 metaG | ecosystem: Environmental > Terrestrial > Soil > Vadose zone | place: USA...
CCAAGAGATATATCCCCCTATCGCCTCGAGCCCCTTTGAGTTAGCGTCATCGGTTTAGGGTGGGAACGTGCCACCCCCCCCCCCCAACCCATCCGTCGGGGACCCCCTTGGGCCGATTCTGGGGGGAATTTGGGGGAATCGGGAAATTCGCCGTCCCGGCGATGGGTTGATATCCGTGCGGCCCGATGCATCCATTATGCATTCCTACGCATTTGTGGCGCGTTTGGGCGCATTCCTGATGGCCTCAGCGCAGACGGGGCGACCATACCGGCCCGCCCCGTCCGTTTATTACTTTGCCTCTTCGAGCTCCTGCAGCATCCCCCCCGCGTCGATGCCCACGGTCTTGCCCTCCTCTTGCCGAATCCGGTCGATTTCCTTCGCTACCCTCTTGACAGCCATCAGCCCGGCCCGCACGTCGGTCTCGGATACTTTTCTCTTGAGACGTTCCGATTCTGACAGCGCCTTCTGCATGATGTAGGTCGCGAAGGATGTCCTGTCCGACCAGGCGTTTGGATAGATCGCTTTCATCGCCCGATACAGCAGTCCCCCCTGTGATCCCGTCCCTCCTGTTGCGACGGCGTTCCACGGCCCGCCCGACATCAGCCTGTCGGCGCATTCCTTCATCGCAGCGAATTTCTCTTCTGGCGTGGCGCTAGCCCCTGTCTCAGGGTCTCGCCCGATGGCGGCACGATCCGAGACCTTTTGAATCACGCCGTGTATCGCAGCACGTTGAATCAGTGGCGGCAGCATTTTGAAATCCACGTCTGCCGAGAGAACCATCATATCCACGATGAAACTACCCGCTTCGGACTTGAATTCAATCTTGCCCGAATCGTCTACCGTGTGCCCGACTACAGCGTTCTGCTTCCTTTTCGATTGCATGATCTAACACTCCTATGAATGACGCTAGCCTAACCTCCACTAGGCGCGATGTTACGCGCCACGATCTAACCCCATTCCGCGAGTTTCGCCATACCCGCGTTGTATTCCTTTTCTTCTTTTGGCGTCATGTGCATTACAACCTGGCTGCTATCCTTCCCGGCCAGACAGGTTGCTATCACGATAACACGGCTCGGCCCGGATTCGTCCGAATGTGGTGTATCCCAATGGTCATTTGTCATGGTAACCTCCAAGGGCAATATCGCCCCTAGTGGAGGCTAGGCATTGCGTCTGGTTGATCGACATCCTGCGCCGCTAGGCGACCCGCCATTGCGACATCCCGTTTGGTGTAGGGCGACCGTACCGTTAGCGTGGAACCAGGGGCTCGCCCCCAATCATTGGGCTATCCATGCCATACCATTGTAGATGCAAACAGCATGCCTGACCTAATCCATTGATCCTGTTGAGGCGCCTCCCGCGATGTGACGCAAATTGCGTCAGGTTGTGACGTTCTACGGCACTGTCAGCGATTCGACAGTAAATGGTGCCCATGCATCATCGCTCTGCGCCATCCAAGGCATGAGTTAGCGCTCACTAATCATATCCACGCCCTGCGCATAGCGTCCAGCCCGATGCCCGGGGTATCAAGCGGCAGGCCGGGGTTGAGGATTGGGGGCTTTAGGCGGGGTCTCTATCCTCGCGCAAACTGGCGTAGCCAATCCGTACCCGACTATGATATCATACCCGTGCTTGGATACTCCCCCTCTCGCCGTCACAACAGCGCCAAGACTGGAAGTTTCCTTCCGATTCGTCACGCCCGACCCCATTGCGCCCATGTGGGCGACGGGTTATACTTCGGGCGTGGATGCTCTCCTCGCAGACCTGGAACGCCCGTTCCTCGAAAGAGGGGACCCGCTGCCTCCCGCCCGCGCAGCACGCCCTCTATCCCCGGGCCCCCGCAAGCTGAACTACACCCATGAGGACTGCATCGATGCCATTCTGGCGAATCCCGCAGTCACGCAGAACGAGCTTGCCGCCCGCTATGGTTATACGGCGAGCTGGATCAGCCTTATCATCAACTCGGACGCCTTTCAGGCGGCTCTGGCGAAGAGGCGGGATGAGGTCATTTCGCCCGAGCTTCGAGCAACCGTGGAAGAGCGCTTCCGTGCATTGATTACAGAGTCGCAAAAGGTCCTCCACGAGAAGCTCCTCGCCCCGAACTGTCCGCCCGCCCTCGCCCTTGGGGTGCTGGGGACGGCATCGAAAGCGCTAGGCTACGGGGCCCGGGACCAGAGCGTCAATATCAACCAGAACACGTTTGTTGTGGCCCTCCCGCCCGCCGCCGCAACGTCGGAGGACTGGGCTCGCGGGCGCACGTTGGAGCACTCCCCCAGCGACCGTAGGTCGTCGGGCGTAGACTCCAGCCCGATCGGCGTAGCCGATAGCCGCACGCTGCCACAACCAACGGAGACACCATGACTAAGAAAGTTCGGATCGAGAACGCGGACACTGCGAACTACAAGGTAGTTGTACAGATCTGGGACAAGGGCGTCCAGAATGAGAACGGCGTGCCAACGCCCGACACCCTCGTGAAGGAAATCGAGCTCGCCTACCCGACCTCGATGACGGGGGACGATATGTACCTGACCAACACGCGCTATATCGTCGTCAAGGAAGCGTGATGCCATTCAAATCCGTCGCCCAGAGAGGGTTCATGTTTGCCCGCCATCCCGACATCGCCAAGCGGTGGGCCGCGGAGTATCCCTCGCAGGGCAAGCTCCCCGCCCGGGTCTCGAGCCCGCGGGCGAAGGTGGCGAGCGCCCTCATGTCCCGCCAGCCCAAGCCCTATGGATAACCCCGCTGACCCCGCAAGCTACATGGACCCCAGTCCCCTCCAGCTCGGGGGCCCTGGAATGGAAGGAAACAACGCTATGGTTGCCCGCCAAGCCGCAGCCCAAGCTGCGATCCGCCGTCTTCTCCTCCAACGCGCTATGCAGGGGATGCAGGGCGGAATGCCTATGGCCCCGCCGCCCCAGATGTTGGGGGCGCCCCCCATCCGCCCGATGGCTCCCCAAGCAATGCCGGGCCGCCCTCCCTTCGGTGGAGGATCATACTGATGTCCTGGGGTATGCTCCTCATTATACTGATCGTGCTGGCGATCTTCGCCACACCGAGCTGATGAAACCGCCCGAAGTCATCTGGCAGCCCCAACCCGGCCCTCAGACCGACTTCCTTGAGTGCCCGATCGCGGAGATATTCTTCGGTGGGGCCCGGGGCGGGGGGAAGACGGACTCCGTTCTGGGAAAGTGGCTCCAGCATTGCTCCCGATGGGGTGCCCGGGCGAAGGGAATCATCGTCCGCCGCCGCCTCAAACAGCTCGAGGACATGATCGCCCGGGCGAAGGTCCTCTTTATCCCTCTTGGAGGGGCGTACAATGACCAGAAATCCACTTTTACCATGCCGAACGGTGCGGTACTGCGGTTCCGGTATCTGGAAAGAGACAGTGACGCCGAAGAATACATCGGCCACTCCTATACCTTCCTCGGAGTCGAAGAAATCCCCAACTTCCCCTCGCCCGAACCGATCAATAAGCTCCGAGCAACGCTCCGCTCAGGCGAGGGAGTTATCCCCCAAATGGTCGCAACAGGCAATCCAGGAGGTCCGGGACATAATTGGGTCAAGGCTCGCTACATCGACCCCGCTCCCCGCGGGTACAAGATCCTGAAGGAAGCCTTCAAGAACCCCTTCGACGGGACCGTCATGGAGATTGAAAGGGTGTTTATCCCATCCCGCCTGACGGACAACATGATCTTGATGAAGAGTGATCCGTTCTATGTCGCCCGCCTCCAGCAACAGGGCAGCGCCCAACTCGTCAAGGCTTGGCTCGAGGGAGACTGGGATGTCGTCATCGGGTCATTCTTCGACTGTTTCGACCCTCACCGTCATGTCCTGCCCGTCAGCGTCCTCGAAACGATCCCCTACATCGCCCGCCGCTTTCGCTCTTTCGATTGGGGGTCTGCTAAGCCATTCTGCGTGGGTTGGTATGTCCTCAGTGATGGATCTTGGGGACTTCCTCCGAACGCCCTTCTAAAGTATCGTGAATGGTACGGCGCAGCCAGCTCGAATGTGGGCCTCAAGATGACCGCGGAGGCTGTTGCGGAGGGCATATCCCTTCGAGAGGAGGGTGAGCACATCGGCTATGGCGTGGCGGACCCCGCCCTCTTCGTCGAAGACGGTGGCCCCTCGAAGGCAGCCCGAATGGCAGCCCGCCGGGTCGCCTTTCTCAAGGCGGACAACCGCCGCCTCTCAGGCTGGGATCAGCTTCGGCAGATGCTCCTCGGCGAGGACGGCCTCCCCATGCTCTATTTCTGCGAGAACTGCGAGGACACGATCCGCACGCTCCCCACTCAGCAACACGACGAGGGCGAGCCCGAAGACATCGACACCGAGGGCGAGGACCACGCCGCCGACGAGACCCGCTACGCTGTGATGTCCCGTCCGCTGCTCAAGAAAAACCTCTTGAACGAGGGTTCGATGTTCCCGAAGCTTCCGGGTCAGATGTCTTGGAATGAACTTGTCGCCGGGCGGAAGGCCCGCCGTCTTGCCGCTGAGGCAGAGAGGATCACATGAGCATTTTTAATACAAGGTTCGGCGGGGCAAAGACAATCACGACGAATGACACTGTCCTCCAAGCATACAGTGGTATCTACATTGGCGGGGCGGGCAACCTTCGTGTCATCATGGAGTCGGGCGACGATGTCCTCTTCACTGCCCCGCCCGTTGGCACAATCCTCCCGATCCGTGTAACTAAAGTCATGGCTACGAACACCACCGCCACCCTCCTTATCGGACTCCAGTGACCGCTCTGGCCGACCCCGAAGCCCCCTCCACCCGACCCGCTGAGGTCAAGCGGTGGCTTGGCGATATCGAAGCCTCGTGCAAACGCGAGGACGACTATCGCAAGGAGGGGAAGAGGCTCTGGAAGATGTACGAGGGGGAGCTCAAGGACGAGGTCCCTTTCAACATCTTGTTCTCCAACACGGAGATCCTCCTTCCCGCCCTCTATGGTGCCCGGCCCCGCCCGATCGTGCAGCGCCGTTTCAAGGACACCGACCCGCTCGGCAAAGCCGCCTCCATCGCCGCGGAGCGTATGCTCACCTTCCTCATGGACACGAATTCCGAGGAATACGACGACTTCGACACGACGATGAAGGAGAATGTCCTCGACGCCTGTGTGCCCGGGCGTGGGCTGATGGAGTTCTGCTACGATGGCAAAACGGCCCATCCGGTCGGCCCGGACGGCCAGCCCGACACCGCGGCGCCCGCCCAGCTCGTCTCGGAGTGTGTCTATCCCGAGACCTGTCTCTGGAACCGCTACACCTTCGGCTACGCGAAGAAGTGGAAGGATGTCCCTTGGGTCGCGTTCGAGCTATACTTCGAGCGCAAAGAGGCCGAGGACGAGTTCGGGCTCGAGCTCGCCACCAAGCTCCAGTACTCCACCGAGGGCGACGAAGACCGCGAGACGAAGGACAGCGCGACCCGCGAGGGAGATCGTAAGGTCGCCAAGGTCTGGAAGATCTGGGACAAGCGCTCGCGGAGGCTCCTATTTGTCTCGACTGGCATTCCGGACTATCTCAAGGAATGCGATGACCCCTACCAGCTCTCGGGATTCTTCCCTACCCCGAAGCCTCTGCGCTTGATCGCCAAGAGTGGGAACCTCGCCCCGACTGCGCCTTACGTGGAGTATGAAAACCAGGCCCGCGAGCTCAACACTCTTACTTCTCGGATCAACTCCCTTATCAAGATGTGCAAGGTCCGCGGTGTGTACGATTCCTCCATGCAATCCATTGAGGATGCCCTCAAGGGGGAGGATGGGGACCTCAAGCCCACCGACCAGCCTTCGACCATGTCCCGAGAGGGTGGGCTGGACAAGCACATCTGGCTCATGCCGATTGACAAGGTCATTACGGTTATCCAGCAACTCTACATCGCCCGCCAAGCCTGTAAGCAGGTGATCTATGAGATCATGGGCCTCGCGGACATCATGCGTGGGTCCACCCAGGCGAGCGAGACCCTCGGAGCCCAGCAGTTGAAGGCACAATTTGGGTCTGTCCGGATGAAGAATCCCCAGAAGGAGGTCCAGCGCTACGCCCGCGACTGCCTTCGGATCATGCTCGAACTCGCGGTGAACCGCTTTATGCCCGAAACCTGGGCCAAGATGACTGGGCTGCCCTACCTAACGGATGAGCAGGCCATGCAAGCCCAGCAAGCAGCTCAGATGGCAACCCAGCAGGCTATGGCGACAAACCAGCCTCCTCCGCAACTCCCGCCCCCTCCACCGAAGTGGAGCGATGTCCTCTCTCTCCTCAAGAACGACCTACAGCGCGAATATCGCATCGACATCGAGACGAACAGCACGGTTGACCCCGACGCTAGCGAGGCCAAGAAGAACATGGGCGAGCTGATGGCTGCGATGAGTCAGTTCCTCAACGGCGTGGGTCCCCTCGTGCAGGAGGGCGTCCTCCCGATCGAGGCCGCGAAGGCGATGCTCCTCGGCGTGGCCCGCCAGTATGAATTCGGCTCGGAGGTCGAGGACCTCATCCGTCAGATGCAGCCCCCTCAACCCCAGGCCCAAGACAAGTCGGGCGAGCAGGCCCTCGCGGCCCAACTCGCGTCGGAGAAACTCAACTCTCAGGGCTTGCAGCAGCAGAATCTTCTCCTGAAGCGCGAGCAAGACCTCAACGCTAAGGACGCCGATCTCAAGGTCAGGGAGGCCAGCCTCCAAGCGAAGGAAGAAATCCACCGAATCCAGTCGGGCGCTGTGACCACAGCCCAGCGCAACGAAAACAAGGTTGCCCTATCGCAGCACAAGCAGATCTTCGACGGGGCCGTGGGGAAGGTCCAGGCCCTGGTCAAAGAGCTCGATGGGAAGATGAAGGCTCACGCTAGCGAACAGGGCGTTCGGGACAAGGCTGCGAAGGATGTCCAGACTGCCCATGCGAAGGCCTCCGCATCGACCGAAGGTGTCCTGAAGGACCTCCACGCCGCGGTGGTCGCTCTGACCAAGGCCACCCTCGCCCCGAAGGAGCGCAAGCTTGTGAAGGACAAGACTGGGAAGACTACTGGTATGGTCGAAGTTCCAACGGGAGGATGAGAAATGGCCTCTCGCGTTGCATTGGGTCCGATCGAAACAGTTACCATAAACAACATGGTAACAGGCCCTCGGACAGCCATTGTCTTCGGCTCTTCTCCTTGTACCCTCGTTAACGCGTGTGGAGTCCGAATCCAAGTTATGCTTTCTGGAGGCACGGTGACAACCATTGAAGCCTCTAAGGACGATGGAACCTTCGATAATGTCGGGCTGCTCGGAGGGTCGTTCCTTGTGAACCCAGGTGACACGCTTCGTGTAGCCTATGTCGTCGCACCGGCTGGTGTGTTCGCCCCACTTTAGGAGAACTTGATGGCATCACAAAGCTGGGGCCAACTGATTGCGACGATCCCGCTAGCTGGGACGCAATACAATACTTACACGACCACGCAGTCCATGCTTACGACTGCGACGGCAACGGAGGCAGCGAGCGGCTTAGCCACACTTCCACCGAACTTCTTCCAGCGTGGCTCGCTCCTCGTGATCGACTTCCTCGCGGCGATCTCCAATCGCGTAACGGGACCAGACACCTTCACCATCAATATCAAGGTCGGCACGGTGATCGCATTCACCACCGGCGCAATTACTCTGACAACCACAGCACACACGAATATTCCTCTCAAAGGTAAGATTGAGCTTTCCTGTCGCACCGTCGGTAATGGCACCCTTGCGGCCCTTATGGGGATAGCAGTACTGTCGGGCCAGATGATCCAGCAAGGCGGAACGGCTGGTGCGGATTCTGCGACCCTGAGCAACACAATCATCATGCCGAATACTGCACCCGCAGTAGGAACGGGATTCGACTCGACCGTAGCAAACACGCTGGACTTCCAAACCGCCCAATCCTTCAGTGGCGCGGGCAACGGTTTCCGCCTCGACGAGTATCGTGTCGTGAGTTGGGGCAATTCAGCCGTATGACCCATGTTGAGACTCTTTCTTAGCATCCTCCTCATGGCTTGGGCCTTCGTCTCAGGAGCCGCGACCTCTACCAAGACGGTAACGAAGTCCGTCACGGCGGGGAATCTGATCGTCTGTGGATTTGCCTGTGGCGACGGAACCTCCACTCCCACGATTTCAGACGGAGTCAATAGCTGGACTCCGGTAGGCGCATCGCCTATCAAGGATACGACTAACGCGGCTGGTGTCTCTATGTGGTGGGCCGTCGCAGCGACAACAGGCTCTATCACCATCACCATCACGGCGACGCCCACAACCTTCAATGGGACATGGGTTGGGGAGTGGAGCGGGAACGCTGCTGCGAGCTTGGATGCCGGGTCGGCTGGTCTTGCGAACATCACCGGCAGCACCGCGACTAACGGAATGGCGACCGGAGCCTTCACCCCGAGCGTGGATGGCTGTCTCATCGTCAGCTTCATCAACGACGACAGGAACCCCGCAACCAGCACCCAGTATACGGCAGGGACAAGCCCGGTAGCGTTTACCAAGCGCACTACAGTGTCGGCTGATCCCGCGGGCGCCTCTGATACGACCTATGCGGTTGAGGATGCAGTCCAGACGACCGCTGCAAGCATCAACCCGACATGGACCGAGGCGGTTGCTGATACCGCGGTTGCGATAGGCGCGGCGTTCAAGCCACTCGTCGCATCCGGGCTCGGCGCAAACTTTGGAAACGCCCTCCATCCCGGCCTGAGCCCGGGCCTCGGCGGGATAAGCTCGGCCCGCTTCCAGCCCTCGAACTGGTGGCCCTACACCCCGCCCGTTGTGGTTGCATTCGACCCTGCCCTGATGTCCGCGATGGAGAAGCATGGAAACGATCCCCTGGTCTTACCGCCGCAAATGGTGGCTTCAGGAATGACGCCGCCAGAAGAAATGCCAACTTAAAGGAGCACTAAGATGCCAGCAATGTATGTGGTAGGAAGAACCGCGGCGGGGACGAACCTTACCATCGCTCTCGTGGCGGCAATCGCCTCCGCCCGCCCCTCGATCCACCAGCTCATTATCGCGTCGGACTCTGCGCCCGCGGACATCGCCACGAAGTTCCAGCTCCTGCGCCACACCGTCGCAGCGACGGGCGGGACGGCATTGGTTACGAAGGCCGCCGACCCCGGTGGCACGTCGGGCCTCTGCACCGCCCTTCAGGGCACCATGACCGAGCCGACCTACGAAACGAATGGTGAGCTCGAAATCTCGCTCAACCAGCGTGCGACCTACACCTGGAATGCAAACCCCGGGCGCGAGATCAAGTCTGCTGTCGGGACGGCCAACGGCCTCGGGCTGCGGAGCATCGCCTCGGGCGCAACGCCGAATATCAACGCAACTTTGGCGTGGGATGAATGAGACCTGCTGGCTATGCCCGAATCGACGACCCCGAAGTCGGGGTTATCGAGATGGACACGCTTCAGTGTGTTCACTGTGGGTTCCACTGGCACATTGTGCCCGGCTCGGGCCGAACGAGGGGCTGGTGCATGAAGTGCAATGGCCCTCATTGTGGCGGCGCGGAGTGCTGGGAATGCCGCCCCTATCAGAAGCTTGTTGATGAAGGTCACTGGTAAATGTGGCTGATCGTGGGCTCATCCAATACCAATCTCTCACCGGCCCGGTTTGGAGGGAGCCTGTCGCCGCAGCGTTGGCGTGGCTTCCGAGAGGGGAGCCGGCCCGACCTCTCGAACGGCGCAGTCTTGGCGAATCCGTCTATCCGCCGTTCTACGAACTCTACAGCCCTGCCGGGCTGCATTGGCTCCCGTCGGGCCGCTGGCCTCTCTATCCAGAGGTTCGCAAGCTCGGAGACTTCCAGCAGCCTCCGTTCCAGGCACTCTACAAACCTGAGCAGCTTGGCTGGACACCGTCGCCCGTTGTCGGGCGAGCAGCCCCGCGAGGCACGCTCGACCTCACCGTCGAGCCTCTCCAGTTCGCTGCGCCCGCATTCGACCCACAGCATCTGGAGTGGATACCAAAGGATCAGCCCGCCGTTCGGAGCATCCCTTACACTCTGCAGAGCCTATGGGTTATCGACCCGAGCCCTATCGTCACGGTCCCGTTCGACCCGCAGTTCTTCCCATTCCAAGCTACCGATATCCTCCTTGCGCGGAGCCTTCAGGCTGCCCTCCAGAGTGATTTCACCACCCCACCCCTCCCGCCCGGGCCCGACGTTATACCTCCAGTCCCCGACACTGGCCTTGGCGGGTCGAGTGCTGTCCATCCCCGCCGCAGGGTTGTCTATGTCAAGGGAGACAAGCGTAAGCCCGAGTCCTTCATCGACCGTATCGGGGAGCCGTTCCTTCCGCTCGAAGAGACTCCCGAACCTGTACCCGACGCAGCTTCTGCAGCGCCTCGCGTCGATACTACGCAGGTCCGCTCTGCATTGGCTGCGCGGCTGCCTACGGCTCCCCTCCCTTCCGTTTCGACGCCTCTCGTCACGCTCAAGCCTGCGCCCGACGACGAGGACGACGATCTTCTCTTACTGAGCTAACATGCCAATCTACGTCTATGACTGTCGGGGCTGTGGAGCGCGATTCGAGAGGTTCATGCCGCTCGCTCTCTACCGTCAGACCGTCGTCCATACCTGCGCGGGCCTAGGCTCGAAGGTCATCCTCCCGCCGGTGGTTCGAGGGGACCTCCCAGGCTATGAGAGCCCGATCGACGGGCGGTGGGTTGAGGGGAGGAGGGCCCGACACGAGGACCTGCGCCGGAGCGGCTGCCGCCCCTACGAGACTGGCGAGAAGGAGTACCACGAACGGAACAGGCTCAGGGAGAATGAACGCCTTGAGGCCACGATTGACGAGAGTGTGGAGCGCCAAGTCGCCGCCATGCCCTCTCGAAAGAAAGAGCTCCTCGAGCAAGAAATCCTCTCAGGGGCAACAACCGTAGTTCAACGCTTAGGAGAATGAGATGCCCGACGACATCGAGCTAAACATTGACAAGACAGTAGACGACTTCATTGGGGAGATAGCACCGGGCTCAGAGCCCCCGCCCGACGACGTAGCACTCGACCCGAAGCCTGCGCCCGGTGCGGCTCCTGCGGTCACCTCCCTCGCCAAGCCTGCTGTCCCGGGCGCAGTCGAGCCCATCGCCTTCCCCAAGTCTTGGAAGCAAGACCTCGCCCCTCACTGGGACAAGATGCCCCGCGAGCTCCAGGACTATGTGACCAACACCCGCGAGAAGGACTATCTCAACGGGCTGGAGCAATACAAGCAAGGCCACCAAGCCTATACTCAGTTCCACGAAGTCCTCCAGCCGTATATGCCCCGTATCACTGCCCTCGGAATGCACCCCGCCGAGGCCGTTCGGGCGCTGATGAACGCGGACTGGGCATTGAGCCAAGGCACCCCCGAACAGAAAGCGGCCATGCTCGGCCAGATCTGCCAGAACTACGGCATCGACCCGAGGACGATCGCGGGCGCAGCGCCCGACCCGAACGCTCAGCAGCCCACCGCTGTCGAGCTCGAACTCCGTAAGAAGTTCGACGGGCTGCACTCCAACCTCAACCAGTTTATCCAGTCCCAGGTCTCCGAGAAGCGATCTGTGATTGACAAGGAAGTCGCAACTTTCGCCGCCGACCCTGCGCATCCCCACTTCGATGCTGTCGCCGATCACATCGTGCGCCTGCTCAATGCGGACAAGAACCTGTCCCTCCAGGATGCGTATGACCAAGCCGTTTGGGCTAACCCGACTACCCGAGCCAAAGCTATCGAGGCCCTCAACAAGGAAACCTCGGAGAAGGCTCGCAAGGAGCGGGAAGCTGCTGCAGCGGCTGCACAGAAGGCGAGACTCGCGAACGTCCGTGGCAAGCCGACGGACAAAACCACCGGAGCCCCGAAGGTCGGGTGGGAGGAAGCTCTCCCCGTCACCGCCGAGGCAATCTCGAAGCGAACATGAAAGGATAAGGCATCATGCCCTCCCCGAATAGCACCTTTACGGAGTTGGTGTCCACGACCTTCCGCAACCACAACACGGAGATCAAGGACAACATCTCCAAGAACAACGCCCTGTTGGCGTATCTCAGCAGGAGCGGCAGGACCCGCAAGGAGGATGGCGGGCTCTCGATCGTCGCGCCGCTCGATTACGCCGCGAATTCGACCTATCAGCGGTATAGCGGTTTCGATGTCCTAAACGTCTCACAGAGCGACGTGATCTCCTCGGCGGAATTCTCCTGGAAGCAGATCGCCGTCAACGTCGTGGCGGACGGGCTTACCATGCGGATCAACAAGGGGCAGTCCCGCCTCATCAACCTCGTCAAGGCTCGGATCAAGAACTCCATCCGGACGTTCAAGAACAACTTCTCGAGCGATGTGTACAGCGATGGGACGCTGACGAATCAGGTCAACGGGCTCCAGGCGCTTGTCGCAGACGCCGGGACCGGAACAGTCGGCGGGATTGACTCGTCCGCCTTTCCCTTCTGGCAGAACGCCGTCCAGTCTGCAGCGGCCCCGCTGCAAGGTGGTGGCGCCATTACCCTCTCGGCGACGACCTTCGAGTCATTCCTGCTCGGGGCGTGGCTCAACCAAGTCCGTGGGGACGACAAGCCCAACCTCATCGTGATGTCGAACGACTACTTCACCTTCTTCGAGCTCTCCCAGGTCTCGCTGAAGAGGTATGTCGAAGAGGGCGCGGGCGCAGTCAATGCGGGCTTCACGAGCATGAAGTACAAGGACGCGACGGTCATCTTCGACGGTGGCTCCGGTATCCCGACCTCGCACTTCTACATGCTCAACACGGACTACTTCGAGCTCGTGGTCCACGAGGACGCGGACATGACCCCATTGGATGGAGAGGGCGGACTGCGCCCCTACAACCAAGACGGGACCGTGATCCCCGTGATCTGGCAGGGCAACCTCGTCACCTCGAACCGACGGCTGCAATGCGTCGGCAAGGCGTAGCCCGCGCCCGCCAACCTTTCAAGGAGAACCAAAATGTACGCAGCACTCAACACCCCGGCGGGCAACCAGCCTTTCAATGACTGGTTCACGCCGGACACGACCCAGCGCTTCGCTCTGGGAACCAAACAGAGCGCCGTCGATCCCTACTGGGGTTGGGGGGAGTTCGTCTATGCAAAGGCGTCCGGCGCCATCACCCCGCGGCTCCTGTGCGTGCTCGACGAGACCTACCTCGCGGTCGGGATGCCCAACGCGGCGAATCAGGGCTTCCCCGCCTGCGTCGCAATGGGCTCGATGGCGACCCTCACCTTCGGCTGGTTTATGGTCGTCGGGCTGACGCCGATCAAGGCCTCCGCTACGGTGGCCGCGGACGCGAGCGTCGGGCTGACGGGCGTGGGCCAGATCGGAGCCTTCGCCGCGGGTAAGCAGATCGTCAACGTCCGGAACAGGCTCTCCCAGACTGGGACCAAGACCTTCGCTAACACTCAGACGACGAACGGGACGGGCAGCCTCATCACAAACGGGTATGATGGGCTGTTCCTTGGGGCAGCGCTCAGCGGAACAGGCGTACCCGCTTCGACCGTGGTAGCGAAGCTCGACCCTGACGGGCGGACGGTCTACACCGGCTCGGCGGTCGGGACGCTCGGGGACAAAAACTCGACGGCGACGGGCAGCATCACCCTGACCGGGACGTGGACGGGATTCTCGATCTGTCAGATCGCGTATCCGTTCGCCCAAGGCCAGATCACATAACGGCGCAACCCTCGGGGGCTTCGGCCCTCGAGCCACCCCAACCTCTGAAGGAGCGACACTCCAATGGCTGAAATAATGCGTGAGCGGCCCGCCTATGTGCGGTTTGAGAAGCGCCCGATCGAAGATCGGGACGAGACGATCAAGAAGGGTCACTGGGTCGGGAAGGACGTGATCTACGCCCTTGTTACCCCGCCCGGGACGAAGGATGTTGTCGTGGTCGAGGCGGAAGAATGGATCAAGCGCCTGAAGCGCGAAGAGAGCGAAGGCCGTATCCCCTCCCAGTTCGTCGAGGCGTATGAGCGGGCGTTCGAGAAGTACAAGAAAGGGGAGGAACTCCCCCTCGACGGTACGCCGATCCGAGGCTGGCCTCCTCTGAGCCCGGCCCAACAGCAGAACTGCATCGCGATGAATATCCATACTGTGGAGGACCTCGCCAACCTGAACTCCGAGGGCATGGCCCGCTTCGGCATGGGCGTGGTTGAGCTCAAGCGCAAAGCCACAAACTGGCTCGAAGCGGCGAGCTCGACGGGTGTGCTTGCGGCCCGCATGACCGCCCTCGAGATCAAGCAGACCGATCTGGAGGCTCAGAACACCCGCCAGCGTGAGCTGATCGAGAAGCTCCAGAAAGAGAACATGGAACTGAAACGGGTCCCAGCCTGATGGCAACCACGGTCCTCCAAGTTATCAAGGAGTTCGCCGGGCGGCAAGGACTCCCTGTCCCGACTGCAATCCTCGGGAGTACGGACTCGGGAGTAGTACAGTTCCTCCGCGTCCTTGAGGAGGAGTGTATTGCCCTTGCGGCCCGCGGGCCGTGGCAGACCCTCATCAACGAATACACCTTCACCTCCCTCGCCACGGAGTCCCAAGGGACCATAGCGGCGGGCTTCGGATCGGCGCCTGTGGCGCTCAACGGCTACCGCTACATGATCCCAAACCTTCTGTGGGATCGAACCTCCCGCATCCCGATCTGTGGCTCCCTCGACCCGCAGGTTTGGAGCTATCTCAAGACGATGGGGATTACAGGCCCCTACAACCAGTTCCGCTTCCGAGGGGATCAGCTCATAACGATCCCTGTCATGACGGCGGGCCATACTGTCGCCTTCGAGTACATCACCAGCAACTTTGTCAACCTCGCGGGCGTGACCTCGGCGGGTGCAGCCCGCTTCGCCGCAGACACGGACACAATTCGGCTCCAAGACGATATCGTCCTCGCGGGGTTGACTTGGCGCTGGCTCAAGAAGAAGGGCTTCGCCTATGCGGAGGACTTCAATACATACGAGGATCTGGTGAAGGACCAGCTCGCCCGCGAGAAGCCCGGCCGGACGTTGAGCCTTGTGGGCGGCTACCAAGGATTTCGCCCTGCCATCACAATCCCCCTCATGAGCACCATCCCGCCATGAGAACCGCCGTTCAGCAGGCCGAGCGTCGGATGCCTGTGACGGTCCGCGAGAGCCTCACAGGGTCCCTTAACGCCACGAGGTCTGTCCCCGCCCCCGTTGGCGGCTGGAACGCCCGGGACGCCCTTGCGGAGATGAAGTCCACGGACGCCATCCGCCTGACTAATATCTTCCCCCGCCCGACCTACTGCGAAGTTCGTGGGGGCGCAACAAACTGGGCGACGGGGATGGCAGCCCTCGGCAAGAGCTTGATGCCCTGGAACGGTCCCACAGGATCGAACAAGCTGTTTAGCGGGACGAGCTCGGGGGTGTACAACGTCACCGCAAGCGGGGCGGTGGGCGCTGCCGAGACAGTGACCTGTACGAATGGGAAGCTGCAGCATGTTAACTTCGCTGTGGCGTCGGGCGCGGAATATCTCATTGCGGCTAACGGCACGGACAAGATTCTCTACTACGACGGGACGACTTGGACGAATGTGGACGGAGGGACCGTCCCTGCGATCACAGGTGTCACAACGACAAATATCATCCACGTCAATTCCTTCAAACAGCGCCTCTTCTTCATTGAGAAGTCGAAGCTCTCTTTCTGGTACCTCCCGGTCTCCTCTCTCGGAGGCGCCGCGGTCGAGTTCCCGATGAACCAGATCTTCTCCCGGGGTGGGTTCGTCATGGCGATGGGGACTTGGACGATCGACAGCGGGACCGGGTCGGATGACCTCGCCGTGTTCGTGACCTCGGAGGGGGAGGCTGCGGTGTTCCAGGGGGATAATCCAGGGAGTGCCGCGGCGTGGAAGCTTGTGGGAGTGTTCTTCGTCGGGCGCCCGATCGGGCGGAGGTGCTTTACCAAGCTCGGCGGGGACATGATCCTTCTGATCGAGGGTGGGGCATATCCGCTATCCCAAGCCCTCCTCACCGCCGCTATCGACCGTCAGAAAGCGATGACGAACAAGATCGAACAGGCCTTTACGACTGCGGCCCGCCTGTTCCAGTCCGTGTTTGGGTGGGACGCCACTGTGTATCCGGGTCAGAGTGCTGTCATCATCAATGTGCCTAACGTCGAGGGCGGGCTGCACTACCAGTACGTCATGAACACGATTAACAAGTCGTGGTGCCAGTTCAGTGGATGGGATGCGGAGTGCTTCGCTGTGTTCAATGGGGAGCTATACTTCTGTCGGAGTGGCTCGAATGGCACAGCGAAGGCATGGACTGGACCGTCCGACTTCGGGGCGAACATTGTCACCGACGGGAAGCAAGCCTTCAACTACTTCGGCTCGGACGACCAGAAGCTCTTGAAGCTCGTTCGCCCGAATCTCATGCTGACCGGCCCAGTCTCCTTCCTCATCGGTGCAGACGCCGACTTCAACGACAGCCAGCCTATGGGCGTGGCCGCATACACTGTCGGGGCGAGCGCCCTGTGGGATGTTGCGATCTGGGATGTCGATGTCTGGAGCACAGACTTCATCCTCCAGAAGGACTGGAAAACCGCAGCCGCGGTGCCAGGGTTCTGCTTCGCCCTCCTGCTTCGGGTCGCGACGAACCAGGTTGGGATACAATGGGCCTCAACGGACTTCGTATTCGAGCGGGGAGTGGGGGGTGTGACGTGAACGGAGTCCTTCGCAATGGGGATATCATGCTGACCGAGCCCCGCGGGCCCCTCCTCGCATGGTTTTGTGCCCGTACAGGTCAGCCCCTTCAGGGATGGGAGAACGCTAGCATCATAGCGAGGGTGTCAGGGCTCCTGCCAGTCGTTGTTATCCTCTATAACCAGTTTCACCGCCCTGATATCTGGATGCACGTCGCTGCCGAGCCTGGGAGGATCTGGTGTACGCCCGATTTCCTCGGGCACATCTTTGCATATCCTTTTGAGCAGCTCGGCTGTGGGCGCGTCACTGCTCTCGTCTCCCGCTCGCACGCCCGGCTACGCAAGCTCGTCCTCCACCTCGGCTTCGTCGAGGAGGGGACCTTGAGGGAAGCACTCCCGACAGGAGATGCTCTGATCGCATACGGAATGCTGCGGCGGGAATGCCGCTGGATTGGAGAGTCCGATGTCGAAGCCCAACGCACCCGCGCCGCCTGACTTCACTGGGGCGGCTGCCCAGACCGGCCAGAGCAATATCACGGCGGCGATTATTAACCGCTTGATGGGGATGCAAGGGTCGAATACACCTTGGGGCTCCCTCTCATTCAACCAGACTGGGACGACCCATGTCGGGCCGAGTGGGGTTGCTCCGGGGTCGTCTTCCTCTGGAGGGGCTGACGTGTCGAGTGGGGGGTTCAATGGTAACTTTGGTGGTATCCTAGGCAATCTGCCTGGCCCTGCTGGTGCCAATGGCTTTAACATCCCTCAGTTTACCTCGACCGTTACGCTCTCCCCCGAGCAGCAGGCTATCTTCAACCAGCAGCAGCAGAACCAGGCCCAGTCGGGCCAAGCGGCGGGCCAGCTCATCGAAGGCTTGGATACCAGCCCGATCAACTACAGCGGGATGCCCGCCCTCCCTTCTGGGGACCAGCTCAATGCGACCCGCCAGTCCGTCTCGGATGCGATCTATGGGAGGCAGGCTCGCTATCTCGACCCACAGTTCTCCCAAGCTGAGGATGCCGAGCGGACGCGCCTTGCGAACCAAGGGTTCGCTACCGGGACAGAGGGATTCTCCCGGGCGATGGGAGATTTCAACCTGTCGAAGCAGCGAGCCTACGCAGATGCGCGAGACGCCGCGACGAGCCAGGCCGGGGCGGAGGTCTCCCGAGACTACGGGATGGGACTTTCGTCCCGCCAGCAAGCCGTCTCGGAGGCGCTCTCGAAGCGCCAGCTCCCGCTCAACATGATCGCGGCCCTCCAAGGTGGGCAGCAAGTCGGGATGCCATCCTTCCCAGGAGCGCCCGGCGGGCAGGGTGTACCTGGAACGGACTATCTCGGCGCAGCCGGGCAGCAAGGACAGGCGAACCTCCAGAATTATGGGATACAGGCCGGGCAGTACAATAGTCAGATGGGCGGGCTGTATGGGCTTGGGTCGATGGGGTTGATGTCCTACCTCATGAATGCCGCTCCTGCAATGGCGGCAGTATGAGAAACCAAAAATCCCTGACGAACCCATCATCGGATATGGTATCATAGACGGTCACGATATCATGGCAGACACTCTCGACCCAAGAACTCAAGGCTATTCCGTCTCGCCCTACCCGCCCGAGCTCCAAGGAGAGGCGGCGGCGCTCCATCGTCGGCGGGCCCTCGCAGACATGCTTATGCTTCGGGCAATGCAGCCCATGCCCCAGCCCACAGGCTATGGTGGCATCCCTGTCCCAATCAGCCCCTTTGCGGGTCTCGCCCATATCGCCCAGACAGGGATTGGAGCGATGGCTGGGCAGGGTGTGGATCAAGGCGAAGCCGCCCTCGCAAATCGCTATTCCGAAGGGCTGCAAGGAGCGACCAAGCAGGTTACAGACCTGACAGGGCAGGGCAAGTTCGACGAGGCCTCTCAGGTAGCGAGCCGATGGCCCGCCCTCAAGGCGATTTCGGAGAAGCTCCTCGAGCGGCAGATCGCCCCAAGGCCGACTTATCATCCCTTCGAGACCGCCACACCGTCGGGCGAGCCCGCGACGAGCTTCTACGATCCAAATAACCCGCCTGAGGGAGCCGTCAAGAAGCCCTTCAAGATGGGCTTTGAGAACCTTAGCAATGTCGTGCAGCCCGTCAATCCCTACACTCAGACCGCACCCCTCCCCCGTGGCCTCGATCCAAATAGGGTCCCGACGCCTGAGGATGTGGAGGCAACCGCGAGGATGATCGCGGAGTATAGGATGCCAGGGTATACTGGGAACTCAGCAAGGTCGCTGGGCGCAGCCCTCACGATGCGTCGGGTCTCCGAGCTCAATCCTCAGTACGATGCTGCGATCTTCCCTGTCGCTAAGGCTGGCGAGATCAACTTCATCGAGAAGAACGGGCCGCAGATTCGGGCCTTCGGGACCCTCGCCCGTCACGTCGAGGCGGCGAAGGAGCTCTTCAAGACACTCGATAATCCAACCGACATCCCCCGTCTCAACCAAGCCCGCAACTTCTTCCAGCAAGAGTTCGGCGTTGCCGCGCCAACGCAGGTCAATCTCGCCAAGCAGTTCATCGCGGACGAGATGGCGAAGGCGGTCCTTACAGGACCAGGGGCGCTGGACGATAGGAAGCACTTCGCGGAGGCCCTCGCCCGCCATGCCAGCCAAGCCCAATTCGAGGGCGACCTCGACACGACGATGAAGTTTGCTGTCGAGCAGATGAAGGGACACGAGCAGCAGTACAAGTCCATGACGAAGAGCAATCGGGCAGACTTCCAGGAACGGTTCCTCGACCCTCAGATGCAGTCGATATACCGGAAGTATGGTGGTGGACGGAGGGCGAGCGACCAGACTCCTGGCCTTCCTGACCCTGCCGCGATAGATGCTGAACTCGCCCGACGGAAGGCCGCTGGTGGCTGACCTCTCCACCCTCTCAACGGAGGACCTCCTCGCCCTCAAGGGAGGGGATCTGTCCAAGGTCTCGACGGCGGGGTTGCAAGCGCTCAAGGGCCTTCAGTCCGGCCCCTCCGCAGCGGAGCGGGTTGCGACAGACCCGATCTCGACAGGAGCTAGGGCGACCGCTGGCGCTACGCCCGCCGAGCTCATTGCGGGCAGCGCTCCCGGGCGGTTCCTCCTCGAACCCGCCCGCGGGCTGCTCGAACTCGGGAGCCATGTTGGACTGCCTGGAGGTGAGAGCGCCAAGGCGACAGGAGAACTGATCGGGCGCGGGCGTGAAGCCTATGGGGACAAGGGCCTCGACATTGCGGGCATCGCTGGGCAGGTCGCCTCGCCCGCTGTCCTCAAGGCTGGCAAGCTCATCCCTGCGGGGGCGAGCCTTCTGCAGAAGGCTGTAGGGAGCGCCGCTACAGGAGCCGTGGCTGGTGCCACAACGCCGACGGCGGACAAGGGCGACTTCTGGAAGGAGAAGGGGATGCAGACTGGGACGGGCGCAGCGCTCGGAGCCGCCCTCCCGCCCGCGGGTGCCCTCGCGAAGGGGCTGTTCAGCACGGTATATAAAGCGTTCGAGCCTATCATCCCTGGAGGCCCGGAGGCCATCCTCGGGCGGTTCCAAGACAAGCTCCTTGGCTCAGCCAAGCAGAAGGTTGCACAGGCTTTGGCGTCCGCCCGCGAGCTTGTCCCTGGATCCCGCCCCACCGCGGGCGAAGCCGTAGCGGGCATCCCAGAGGCCTCCGCTCTTGCGGCCCATCAGAGGGCAGTATCTACCGCCCCTGCGGTGTCGGGGCAGTTCGTTGCCCGGGCGGGAGAGCAAGAAGGTGCGCGGGCTGCTGCCATTGGTGATATCGCCAAGACGTCCGCGGACCTTGCGGCGGCGGAGGCTGCGAGGGCAGGAGAGGCCGCAACGAACTATGGTAAGGCCTTCGTGGAGACGACTAAGGCCGATCCAACCCTCGCCAAGCTCGCGGAGGACCCTTTCTTCAAGCGGGCGATACCCGACGCCATCGACCTCGCAGCGTCGAAGGGAATCAACGCGAAGGACAATCTCACCCAGTTCCTCCATTATGTCAAGGTCGGGCTGGACAAACAGCTTAGCCGAACAGGCGATACCGCCCTCGCCTCGACGGAGAAGGAGGCTGTGCAGGGCGTCAAGGCCAAGCTCACGGCTTGGATGGATGAGAAGAATCCAGCCTATGCTACGGCCCGCGCCCGCTTCTCCGAGATGAGCAAACCCATCAATCAGATGGAAATCGGGCAGGGACTCCAGGACAAGCTAGCTGCCCCCCTTGGCGCGAGTGAGAGGGCTGCGAGCTTCGCCTCCGCCGTTAGGAGTCCTGAGAGCCTGATCAAGTCCGAGGTAGGCGGGCCATCGCGGAGCCTCGCAGACATCCTCACACCCCAACAGCTTGGAGCGGTCAACGCCGTAGGCTCCGACCTTGGGCGTAAGGCCCAGTTCGAGCGGCTCGCCCGCGGGACGAACCTCGGAGGGACGGGAATGCAGCCCGAGAACCTCCTCCCGAATCTCCTCTCCCGCCCCGCGATGGTCGCTAACTATGTTGCGAAGAAGCTCGGGCACAACCTCGAAGATCGCGTGACGACCTTGGCGGGCCGCCAGTATCTCAATCCGCAGGAGCTTGCCGCCGCCCTAGCGGACAAACCGATCTCTGTGCGGAAGCGCCTGATCGACGAACTCCTCCAGCGGACAGGCTACCCAATCGTGTCGGGAGCACCGGCGGCCGCTGTCGCCCAACAATACTAGGACAACATTATGCCTTTCTCGGGCGCAGGCGTTTACACTCCACCGGCGGCAGACTTCCCAGTCGTCACGCAGACGGTGATATCGTCCACACACTTCAATAATACGATCAATGATATCGCCACGGCGCTCTCGACGTGCCTGACCAAGGACGGTCAGCAAACCGCGACGGCGAATATCAACTTCGGAGGGTTTCGAGCAACCAATGTTGGGATAACGGGGGTCGCGGGCAGCGTCGGGACGCCCGCGATCAATGTCTCAGACACTGGGACAGGGCTCTATCGCTCCGCGGCGAGCGAACTCGCGGTAACGGTGGCGGGGACGCAGAGAGGAAGATTCGATGCGACTGGATTGATCGTCACAGGGGTGGGGACGTTCTCGGGCGCGACTTCGACGACAACGCTTACCGCCTCCACGAGCGTGGTGACGCCGCTGATGGGAACGGGCACTGATGCTAGGTTTGATTTGCAAATAGGCGGGTCAAGTCGCTGGGCAATTTTCCCGTCCGCAGACAATTACGATCTTTACCCGTCTAACGGAGACAATGTACAAAGCATAGGGCGCGCTGCAAATCGTATCAAGGCAGTCTTCACCCCTATCATCGACTCCGGCACCACCGGATCGCTGTCGCTCAGGACGAACAATGGACAGACGCAAGTTAGCATCCGTGATCTTGCTGGAAATGCCTCGAATCAAGTTGTATTGGCTGGCGGAATTTCTACTCTTACTGTGCTCGTTGGGGCTGATGGTACAGATACAAACATTGGAATGCGCTTCGGCTCGAAGGGTGCCGGAGGCATGGAGTTTTTCACCGCCACGACAATAACGAGCGGGGCTCTTGCTGCCGGTTCGAAGCAGTTTGACGTTCTCCACACCGCCGCCGCAAACCGCAATATCACCGTCACCGGCTCCAACGGCGGGAACCCTACCATCTCGACCACGGCGGGGAGCTTGGCGATTACGCCGAATGTGGTAATAGCAGGAACGACGCTACAAATTGGCACTAACCCCTCCGCTACAGGAGCTATATGCCTTCCGTACAGCAGCGGCTCGAGTTCAGCTATCTCAGCCCGAAACGCCGCAAACAGTGCAGACCTCCTTTTGATACACACTATTACTCTAAATGGTATCGCTGATCTTGTGGGTATTGCAACCAGTGCAAGTAACGCTGGAATGTATGCCAAGGCGCGATCTGGAGGTGCAGCTCCTACAACTAGCGATCTCCAAGCAGGAAATTGGACGGTATGGCGAGACACGGGCGGGGCAACGACGAAGCTCTACTACAACAACGCGGGCGCGATCCAGAGCGTCGCCCTAGCCTGATGGACCCCTTCGACCCCTCCAAGCTTTGGCTCTCGCCCTCGGGCCTCCAGTCCTATCATACCGATCGGGCTGCAGGATACAATGAGAACAACACAGGCCTCGGTGCGGAGTATGATATCTCCCCGAGGGCGAAGATCGCGGCGGGGCTGTTTCGGAACAGTGTGGATCGGGAGAGCCGCTATCTTGGAATGGCTCTGCTTGGGCGCCCGCTCGATTCGATCGAGGGCTTGCGGGCGGGCCTGATGGCAGGAGCTATCAACGGCTACCCCGACATGCGCGGTGGGGGATTCTTCCCCATGCTCGCCCCGATGATGTCCTACGAGGGGAAGAATGTCGGGCTGAACGTTATGGGCCTCCCCAAGGTGGGCAATATCTCCCCCGTCGTCGCGGCCCAGATGAAGGTCAGATTCTGATGTTATCCCTGACAGATCTCCTCTCCATCCTTGGCGTGTTCACAGCGGCGATCATCGCTGCCCTCGGGGCGGTTTGGATTGAGCTCAGGTCGATTCGGAAGCGCTTGCACAAGCTCGAGGGTGTGGGGACATTCGCGGTGGAGGTCCTCCAGAAGTATAGGCTCCTGCGGAGGGAGGATCGGGACCCTATGCTCGACAATGGGCTGGACAAGCTTAGGAAGGAGCCATGAAGCTCCGACTCGACCCTCTAGCCCACAGCCCGCGCTCGACGATCTCCCGACTGTTCGTCAACGAGGTCTTCGAGTGCTTCGTCCTCGAGCCGCCCGACCCTATCCCCGCCGGGACCTATGAGATCAAGCTCCAGCCTTCCGCCCGCTTTCACCGCCCGATGCCCTTCCTCCAAAACGTGCCCGAGCACACCGGCATCGAGATCCACTGGGGCAATACCGCCGAGGACACGAAGGATTGCCTCATCGTCGGGCAGAACACCACGCCCGACTTCGTTGGGGAGTCCGTCGCCGCTTTCAACGCTCTCTTCACCAAGCTCGAAGAGACCAACCCCATCACCATCGAGATTACACGACAGGCTATCCTGCCTGCCGCGCCACCAGTGGAGGAATTGAAAGGAACCCTGCCTATGGCAGACCCCGTCCCCGCCCCAAAGCTCCAACTTACCAACCACGCCCCTGTAACGGCGACCTTGCTCGCCAGCGCAGTTACCTCCGTTGCGCTCACTCTGATGAAGGCGAAGTATGGCCTAGACCTTAACGGTCAAGAGGCCAATATCACCATCATCGTTGGGGCGATTATCGGATACCTCACGAAAGGACAGACACAATGAGAACCCTCCGACTCCACGCCGCAGTATGGGCTCTGGCCGTCTTGACGGCCTGCGCCGCCCTCGGCCTCCCGACAGCCGAGACGTTCAACCAGAAGCTCGCCGTAGGGTATGGGACTGTGACCGCCATCCGCAACAGCGCCACAACCCTCGTCACAGCGGGTAAGCTCTCGCCCGATGATGCCCAGAACGTCCAGACCCAAGCCGACACCGCCCGCAGCGCGCTCGACCTCGCCCGGACAGCATACCGTTCAGGGGATACAGCGGGCGCCACAACCAAGCTCGATACCACCGCTACGGTCCTTCGAGCTCTGCAAGCTTACCTCGCATCGAAAGGAGCATAATCCATGGGAAACGCAGCCATTGCAATCGACCTCATCCTCGGTCTGATCGACCGAGCCCAAGCCATCGGCGGGCTGATCTCGAAGGCCCAGGCCGAAGGCCGTGACGTTACGGACGCGGAGCTCGATGGCCTTGCCGCAACAGATGACGCCGCGAAGATCGCCCTCGCCGCTGCGATAGCGAAGGCCCGGGCTAATCCGCCTGTGCCCGCGAGCGGTGGGGGGCCCGGCCCGAAATAGCCTCGGTGAGATGGCTTGCTGCTATCCTCCTCGTCGGCGTGTTCCTTCGCCATGATACATCCTTTTTCTTGGCGAAGATCACCCGGTTCTCCCCCTCGGAGTGGTTCTATCTCTTGGGGGGAGCGTGGGAGGTAGTTCTATGCGCCGTCCTTCGGACCCGAGTGCGAGGCTACTTCGCCGTCACAGCGATGTGGATTGGGATGCTCGAGGGCGGGCAGATCGCAGTCTGCCAAGCCTTGCTCGATGGGCCAGTGCCGGCGGGGGTAAGCGAATGCGACTATATCGCTGGCTGGCCTGTGGGGGAGTGGATCGTCGGGTTGGAGCTTACGCTTCTGTTCATCGCCGCAGCGACGAGGTGGCAATGGGGATCACGCTTATGGTCATCCTAACCGTTGGGGGGACAGAGATCGCAGTGCTTTCTAGCCCAGCCGTGGCACTGATCATGATGGCTTTAGCCTGTGCGGGCGGAGCGCTCTCCTATGAGCGGACTCGGTGATGATCCCCGCCTTCTCCCTGACGCTGTCCGCAAGCTCGAAGATGAAATCTTTACCATCAAGGAGTATATAGCGAATGACCTTGTTGCAACGGATAGACGAAACACGGCCGTCTTCTCAGACGCCCAGACCGCTCGAATGGAAGCCTGTATCGCTACAGCCCTCGCTGTCTTTGTGGGGAGCGACACTTTCACAAAGGCACAAGATCTTCGTCTCGAGCTCAACGCCGGGCGGCAGGCGATACGATTCATTTTGTGGCTGGTTTGCTCGTTCGTGGCTGGGGCCTCGTCCGTCGCCGTCTATTATTTCAAACTCCATTGAGGAGAGGAACATGAGATTTACCAAGCTTGCAGTCCTGCTACTCGCCTTCGTCGCGCTGTCCGCGTTCGCAGCAGAGCCCGCGCCCAATCCTGCTAAGGCGCGGGCCGAGTGCAAGGATGCGCCGCCCGTCATGAAGCACCCTGCGGACTGGAAGAAAGCAAAGCGCGAGGCGTTCCATCGCTGCATGGCGGGAAAGGGCGTGCAGAGCAGGGTGATCCGTGCGAAATGAAGGCATCACGTCTTCGCTACCTTGTCTATTGGTCAAGACAGGCGGGTCGGTTCCGCACCGAGGTCAAGCGGCTTCGCAAGGTGCACGCGGCAGTACAGGCATACCACAACGCGCGATCAGACCTCATCGCCGGGCGGGTCTCAAAGACCGATGGCCAAGCGAATCTGGAGTGGCAGTGGGGCCGCTTAGAGCATGCGCTCTATGCTTGTAACAGGGGAGACATGCTTGCTAAGAAGCCTCGGGCGTGAAGGGCGGAACGCTCTGGGAAGCACGCGGATGCCCGCTAGGGTGGTGCAGCAGATGTGGGGCATTCATTCATGCCCCTGGTCGAATCATTGAACGAAAGGAGAAGCCAAATGAAGTCGTTTGCAAGCGTTGTTCTGATGCTCATAAGCTCGCTAGCGTGGGGAGCGCCGTTTGTGCAGTCGCTTCCAGTGGCGCCGGGGGCGACAACCTCACTACAGTGCGGAGTGCTCCTCGATGCGACTCCAAAGGTGGTAATCCCGGCGACAGCGCTGATAACCCCGGCGGGCACGATCTGTAAGTTCGATGTGGGCGCGGTTCCGGTGGGTCAGCATACCATCACAATGACCGTGATAACCACGAACGATCCGAAGTATGGGAGTCAGGAGTCTCCTCCGTCCGTCCCTTTGGCGTTCAGTCTGCCCTGGCCGACGCCGCTGGTCGCACCGGGTGGACTGCAACTTACTCCCTGACCTGTCAGGCCGGAGTTTGCAGCAACGTCGCTGCTATACCTGACATTTCGGCTGACGGCACCAAGATTCCGCCCGGGCAGATCGTCTTCCCGGGCGGCGTTATATGGACTTCCGGACCGCCCGACCCGGACGGGGTTGCGCTAGGACAGGTCTCAATCTGGCGCAACGGCGTCAAGGTCAAGGGCTCGGTGAATTATCTCCTGCTAAAGGGCGGCAACATCTACAACTACGATCCGCCGTCACCGCTCGGAACTGGAGCAGGCTGGGAGCGTTGGACTGGAACAGGGTGGACAGCGACGGCTGCGCCTTGAGCGGCGGGCGCTAGACATCGTCGTCTTCGTCCTCCCAGTCCAGCTCCTGCGGCCCGTCATCCACGACCTCGAAGACAGACGGTTTGGGCTCCCACCATATGGCGTCCGGGCCGCAGAGATCCGTTGCGATCCTGCAGGTCTCGGCGAAGTTGACATAGCCCGGGCGCTTGCCCGAGGTACACTTCCCAAAGGTCTCCCGAAGGAGCTCAGAATCCTCGTAGGGGACATAGTGCTTGCAGTTCTCACAACTTCTTAGTGGTTCGGGCATCGAGTTTCTCCTTCATACAGGTTTTGTTCCGCTCACAGCGGAGGTCGCCCGACGCCACAGCGTCGTAGCGGTAGCGGATCGCCCGCCCGCTTACGCCAAGGCGTAGGCCGAGCATGGCACAGGAGATTGCACGGTTCGCTTCAAGCCCCGCGTAGGGGCAGCAGAACCCGAGGCCCCGGGTTAGCATTTGATCGACTGAGGTCTTTACGGTCATGGATATGGTATCATATTCGGTTACGGCTTCGCCCCGCCCTTCCATGTAAAGGCCACGATGCGCTCTTTATCACGCTCATAGCCAATATAGTTCGCGCGGACAGCGGCAAGCATCACGCCCTCGATCTGCTTCGGGTCGGCGAAGAAGGCATGGAGGTAGCGGTAAGCTTCCTCGTAGGACACGGTCTGTCGCCTTCGGATGAACTCTATGAAGCGATCCGCTTGGCGGGTCTCGGGCGTCTTCCCTACGAGGGCGAACACGCTGGGCATCTCGGCTTCGAGATCTGTTATCATCGTGTTCGCAGCCACCACATCACCAAGTTCTATCACGAGGCTGTCTCTTTGGGCGGCTGATATTATCATAGCGAGCTTGTAGATGTGAGTTTGCTTGCGACTGATATAGCCGCCAAAGCGCTCGTCGGCCAAGCTCTGCCCGCCGTTGAAGTGCTTTGCGTACCATTCTTTGTTCCATAGCTTGACCTCTGGGGTTACACTGAATTCGCCCGCGAGGACGGATATCCTCTCCAAGTCCTGGACGAGGAGGTCCGCCGTCTCCCGCATACCCGCGGGGACAGAGTCCGCGGGCCAGTCCACGAGCTTCTCTTTGCGCTCGGCATAGACGTAGAGGATGCGGCTCGACAGCCCGCCCCCAATCATTCCCTCGGGGACATTCTCCTGAATCCAGGAGGGCGTGGTGCAAGCGATAAGGTTGAACCAAGCATTCTGCACGACATCGTTCCCGCTCATCTTCGTGACCTTCTCGAAGAGCTCCCGCGAGTCGTACAGTGTGATAAGGTTTGTGACAAGCTGGCGATCGCGTGGGTCGAGGAGATTGCCGAGCTCCGTCGCACAGGAGGTTATAGCGGACATCGTGAGCCATTGGTCTCCGACTTGGAAGGACTCTGCTGAGGCGGCGAAGGAGGTGACGAGGGCTTGCCACGTTATGGCGTCCGGTCCGAACTTGATGCCCGGGACCCGTCGGAGGAGCTTGATCGCGAGGTCAGCCGTGGTGGACTTCGAGACAATGGCGGGCGGCGCGACGAGCAAGACGAAGAGATTGGGATACCATTGGAAGGCATACTGTTCGATCCATACCTTCCGTCGCAGGGCGCCCGCAACGGCCACCGCCCCGCTGAAGAAGTGCATCCGACGGGGGGCCTCGGTGAAGGAGGCATAATCGACGTATGCCTGTAACCAATCGCTGAAATTTCGCGTCAATGGCAGTCTCCCCAAGAGACGGGCGACGTTTTGATGGAGATGGGGATAACTAGCGGGTCAGGGTAGGGGACGGTTATAAGCGATAGTTCATTAATCCTCGGCAACAATCGTGTCGTGTCCGCTGTCTTGAACTGCCCGCCAAGCGAATCGTGAACTTGGAGAAGGACCTGGACTTCGGGTAGCTGTTCGCACAGGTTAACCCACGCCCGATTTATAACGCAGGCGACCGTAGACTGGGGAATCCAGGCAGCGGCGTTGCCGAGGATCGTATCATGTCGATCAAAGTAGAAGCGCTTGTATCCAAAGGCATTCGACACGCAGGGGATCTTTCCAACGCCTAACTGTGTCTTGACTCGAGCGTGCCAGCGAGGGATACCTGGGTGTGCACCAAACCAGTTATCTATAAAACGTTGGGCTTCTTGGAGCGTTGTGCCAAGCGTTGCGGAGACTGTCTTAGCGGTGCCGGTGTTATCGAGCGCATGGACGATGCGCTTGGCATAATCCCGTTTCCCGCCGATCCTGGCGCGATGCTCCTTATAGTTAGCGTGGGTCTCGGTGAGCTCCTCGGGCGGAATCCCCTTGATCTGGTATAGGTCACACGCGGTAAAACAGTGAATGTCTATACCTTTATGCAACGCGAGCTTAAGCTCCTTGTCATCTGCCTCCCAGACCACGACATAGAACTCCGCCCGATCGAGGTCTTCCTCAAAGAAGGTATATCCCTCGTCGGGCACGAACATACGCTTGACGTTCGGAAGGGTCTCTCCACGTTCGAGGGCCTTGATCAGGGAGCGAGAGCCCGGGTGGGGGATATATTGGAGATTCATCCCGACGCCAAAGGCATTCTCGCTTGAACTGAAGCGGTATGTCTCCGTCCCACATATATTGAAGGACGACCCCATTCGACCCTCCTCATCGAGTCTGGCCTCCATGAAGTTATCTCGGAACGTTGCAAGGCTACGCCAGTGGAGGATCTTGTGGCATAGAGGCTTGAGGAGCGGCTCGCGCTTCGCGATGGTGTCGAGGGCCTCGTCGTCAGTGGTGGGGCGGGGTGGCTGACCCGGCTTCGCCCGCGTGAGCACGACCTTCTGGGCGAGGTCGGTATAGAAAAGGGTAAGCATCTGCTTGGGGGAGCGAAGGTTTATCGTATGGCCGAGGACCGTTTCGATCCAGACCTTAGTTGTATCCATCGCGGCGTCGAGCTCTTGGGTTATGTCAGCCTTGGCGGTCGGATCAATCTTTATCCCGAGTTGCATCGCCCGAAGCGCCGCCCAAAACAGCCTCTGCTGAAAGGCGTTTTGCTCCTCCAAGCCCATCGAGCTAAGGACGGACACCAAGGACCTCCGCGCATTCCATTGTTCGGACTGCGTCCTCGCAGTTATGGACTACGACACCATTGGCTATGAAAGTTCCAGCAGTAGTAGTTATATCATAGACTGTGTCTATCCCTTCCGGTGCGATCTTTGTTACCTTTGTTCTTTCAAGCTGAGCGAACCCACTCCAGCCGTGCTGGATTGCTCCTTTTATGAAGTTGAGCATTAAGCGCTTTGTAGGAAACATTCCTAAAACGCGTAGATATTCACGGAGTCCCCCCTTGAAATCTACATATTCGGCGTTGGCTTTAGAAGCTTGATTTACCTTGAAACCATATTTTAGCAGGATTCGTTTTCCTTCTTCGAGGACGGCGCCTTCCTTTTGGGAGAAGGAGATTCGCGCGAAGTGATGATCTCCTTTGTAAGAAGCTCCGATTGTTCCTTCTCCGTCTAGAAGTCCAGCCATCCAACCACCTTCGAAGTGATTAACTACTTCCCAAGGCCTCCCTACAGAGAGAACTAGGTCGCCTACTTGAAGTTGCTGAAGTTGTTTCCAACCAGAGCCTTTCCACTTTCCACCAATAATGGTCTGGACAAAGACTTTATGGTCGGGCGTCCCTCGAAGGAACTCACCATTTTCTAAAGAGACACGGATAACTGTAGCCTGTCTGAAGACTTTGTTTGTAACGATCGCAGCCCGAAGCTTCCTTGAATATCGTGTCCCGGTTTGTTCCTCATCAAAGGCGAGAACTGGCTCTCCAACTGCTAGTTGATCCAGCCTTGTCCATTGGGAGAGACCGTTTAACACTAGTGTTTCCCCTGTAAGGCAGTTATAGCGCCAGAACTGTTCTTCGCCAATGGCGGGGTCCCACTCCTTGGAATCGTCCTTCCAGTAGATATAGTGCTCGTTGTAGAGGCTGGCTTGGAAGTCGAGCGATTTCTTGAACCCGCCCTGATGCTTCTTGGTGCCCTTCTTGTGTTTGGCGAGGGAGGTATCGTCGGGACCCGCGGCAGCGGCGAAGGCGGTGTGGTGGGCGATCATCGTGTCGAACGTCACCCTCGGGACGAAGTGCCAGTGCCTCCAGGTGTACTGGCAGTCGTAGAGGAGGTTCTGGCCAAGCACTCGGGCGTTAGAATGGGAAAGAACTTTGTGCAACATGGACAAGACCATCGCTTCCTTTTCTGGAGGCCAATAACCTTCGGGTTGCCCGACTGCCATAAAGGGGATGCAGATTGCATTCTCCTTATCCCACGCAATGCCAGCACAAGCGATTTGACCAGCTCTTGTTTCGAGGTCGAATGAGAGGAGGGTTGGGCCTTGCGAGCACCGCGCATAAAGAGCTCCTAGCGTTCCTAGTGCTTGGATGATGGAGGGTCGAATAATGAATGTCCAGTCAGGAAGTCTGTATATCGAAGATGTAGACTCGCGCTTAGCTCTGCGGAGGTCATTGAGCGCGACTGCCCGCCAGTCCCACTGTCTAAGGATAGCTGCCGGATGATACGTCGGAATGACTTTAACAGGCGGATTCGGGACCGCGTCCGTAAGGTCCGCTGCATTCTGGACAAGCTGTGAGCCCCGCCACTTCGTAATACCCCAACGGCCCGTAAGCGCCCAGAGCGGCGTGTTCCCCAACGCAAGGATAAGGGTAGGTTTGACAAGAGCGATCTCCTTTAAGAGGGAATGATAGCCCGCGAGGAGGATGGGTTTGACCATCCGGTCGCGCAGGCGAACACAATCAGGCGTTATCTCTTTCTTCGTTAGCGGTATCCACGCTCGGATGTCGTTGCCCGCGGGCTGCGCGTTGACGACATTGGAGACATAGCACTCCGACCTCATGATCCCGACCTCATGGAGCATCCTGTCGAGCTCCATCCCGCTCATCCCAACGAAGGGCTTGCCCGCCCGCGCTTCGTCCGCGCCCCAAGCCTCTCCCACGATAAAGATTCTGGCGTTCGGGTTGCCGCCCCCGATAGGGAGAGTCATCTAGGCTTGCGCCAAGGGAGCTGGACGACGAACCGAGCGCCCCAGCGGCCCCAACTCACGGCGAAGGTATGCCAATGCGGATACTTGAGGTCAAGATACAGGAACGCAGGGCGCCAGCTCCACAGCCCGTCGCTCCAAGCCTTCTCAATGTTGATGGTGATGGGAAGGGTCATTGCTTCACAATGACCTTGCCCGGCGCCCACTCCCCACACCAAAAGGTCACCGTGATCGCAGGGAAGAATGCCATCGTTGCCACCCCTCCGCGAGGGTTGCTTATGGCGATGCCAGTGGGAGGGAAGCGGCGGCAGACAGTCTGCCGATTGAGCTCACGGTCGGGCTCAGTCTGGAAGAAGAAGTTACAATTCTCACAGCGCTCTCCTTCAGGGTTAGGAGTGACGCTCACAGATCCTCCTCGCATCACTCACAGCCATCTGGAAGTCGAGCTCCCGCTCGGCAGGGGAGCGCCGGTCCTGGCGCCCGAGGGCTAGATGAGATGCTTCTGCTTGGCGATCCAAGCGGTCATCACGATCCTGCCCTCCCCGCTTGGGGGCTTGTGCATCTCGCGGACTTGGCTTAAGGGTATCCACATTTCCTCCTGTTGGATTTCGATGAGAACGGCCTTCTCGGACTCCCTCAAGAAGGTGCAGACAGCTTGGTATGTTGGTTCGTCGTGGGTCATTTCAGCGCTTGGAGCCGGGCCGCTGCGATACCGGCGTAGATAGGGTCGAGCTCGATGCCGGTGGCGCGACAGAGGGCGTTATGCGCTGCAACAAAGATCGTCCCTGTTCCCGCAAAAGGATCGAGTACGCTGTCACCTGGCCGGACGGACCTCTTAAGTAGATTCTCAAATAGTGCGACGGGCTTCTGGGCGCCATGAGATAAATTAACATCTCCTCTCGTTTCGATAACGTCAGAATAAATCCTCGTAACTTTACGCCAGCCTTTGATTGCATATAGAACGAGCTCCCATTTCCGTTGGGGACCATGCTCGGGTAGCGGGACCCGCGAGCCATCGAGCTTATAGTTGATAAGCGGCGTCCTGTGCACATACCACCCGAAGGACTCCATGAGGTTGCTCAGGAAGTGAAACTTGTCGATGTCGCAACAGACGTAGGCGTGGGCTTGATCCTTAGCGACGCGCCAGCTCTGGCGGACGAACTCGCACATCAACGTTTCCCAAGCCTCCCCGCCCACATCATCATACCCATGCGTCTGCGAGACCAACCTCCCGCCCGCATCACCGAAATCCTGAGCGTCGATCCCGTAGGGCGGGTCGGTGAGAATGACATCGAACTGTGCCCCCGCCATCCCCGCCATGAGGGCGATGCAATCACCCTGAAGGAGGGTATGGTCCCGAGCCGAAAACGATGCCCCCACGACCCTCGCCATTTCAGCATGTCGCGCAGCATCCGCCTTCCGTCGGAGAATGCCAATGGCCTCGTCCACATGCTTTGCCTTCGCAACATCAGGGTCACTGAGGTGCGGCGCCACAAGGAGTCGGATGGCATACTGAGCGTCTCCGGAGGAGTCCTTCATGCCCGCCCGCTTGGGGGCGAGGTAGTCGTCTGCGAGGTCGGAGATCGCGGGCGCAGGTCGCCCCTCCGCTTTGGCGAGGTCATTCTCGACTTGGGTTATCTCTGCGATGGCTGCGGTCTCCTCCTGCCAAGAGAGGTTATCTCGGCGGAGATTCTCTTCGAGCTCGGCCCTTCGGGCGGGGAGAGGCTTGAGCTCCGTGTCGAGGGTGGCGGGGATTTGGCCTGGGTCGAGCGCCCGCCCCTCGTATCGCACAGCCTCTCCAAACTCATTCATGTCGCGCACGGCCCGGAGCCTGCGCTCCCCCGAAACGAGCACCCACCCTTGGGAGCTTAGCGGGGCCTCCTCCGCTGTCGGGAGCCGTACAACAATGGGATTTTGCAAGCCGACCTTTCCGATGGAGGACTGCAAGCCCTGCAACCTTTCTGGATCGAACTCTCTGCGCTGCCGGTTTGGCAGGATTATGATTCTTGCGATGTCGATAATTTGCATAGTTCTCGATCTAAAAAGGCCCCCACGGCCCGAAGGGGAGGGAGGACGAACCGTGGGAGCGAAGCCGTCTGCGGAGGGAAGAGGAAAGAAGAACCTCCGTGGCTCAGACGGGTGCAGCGACTTGCGTCACGTCGGCTTGGAGCTCGCCCGTCTTCTTGTTTGGGCTGTGGCCGACGCGATATTTTACCCTCATGCCCGCGAGGGAGGTCTTGCTCCAGGGCTTGATCTGCTTGCCCGTTTTGTCCTGGTGGCCCGTCGCGGTGAGGAGGTAGCCCAGCCCGCGATTCTTGCCGGGCGCGAGGTCGAGCCCCTTGCCGTCGGGTGCCATGTCGAGGAAGATGCTCAGGCGACAGCGGGCGGGAGCGACAGCCCCGTCACTGAGGGCGGAGGGATTGTCGGTGTACATCCCGACTTCCATCACGGTGTAGGTGACGGGCTGGCCCGTTTCCTTGTCTTGGGAGTCGAAGGACCGGATCACAATGTCCTTGTCCCCCGAGCCAATGTAGCCGTCCCAGTCGCCCGCTTTGTGCAACGGAAAGCGAGTATCGAACGAGGCTTGTTGGGGACTGTTGAGAAATTCTTGTGGGTCGAAATTCATAAAGCTCCTGTGTGGTTAAGGTTAGGTTTGCCGGGTTGCGGACTCGGTCGCCGTGTTACTCGATTATCCCGCCCCTCGACTTCCAACGCTCGACGATCGGGCCGAAGCTTGGCGGCATCCCATCTTCGATCGGGAGGTTGCGGGTCTTGAGAACGACCCCGCTCGCCGCCGTGGACCAAGTAAACTTCTTCCCCTCCCTGTTCGCTAGGATAACATCGGAGAAGATCTGGGGGAGCTTCGGGGAGAGGGCCTTGCCCAAGCTCTGGAGCATGATCTTAGTCCCGCCGCCGACTTCATCGAGGATGCGGTCGAGGTGGGCGATGACCACGACCCAGCATCGGGTTACTGTGACAAGCTGCCGGAGGAGGTTCTCGATATTGTTCTGCGTGATCATATATTCGGGCTGGGACATAACGGGTTTCCCGCCGACCGTGAGCTCGATACCCGCCCGGACGAGCTCGGAGAGGTGGTCTATGACGATGGCTCGGCCCGTCCCCCATGTGTCCACCGCTCCAAGCTCCTCTCCCGTCCGGTCATCCTTGAACTTCGACAGCGCGGATAGGATATCGACGAAGCGGGTGTACTTCCCCCTGTTCGGATCGGGGAGCTGGCTCAGCGAGGCATAGGTCAGGGTGTTGATCCGTTGGGCGTCCTCCGTGAGCTTGGCCCAGTCGCCCGCGGGCCTCGGGATATAGCGCCAGCCCAGCCTAGCGGCTGGCACGTCCCCCAAGACCTCGTAGCCAGGCTCCAGCGCGATGACATATGGCTTGATCCCCGCATCGCACAGCGTTCGGATGGCGTGGGTCTTGCCGTTACCGCCCTCACCCATTAGGAGGATCTTTGGCCCGACTAGCGGGCTCTTCGCGGGCGCGAGGACGGCGCTCACAGCGAGCCGATCCGATCGAGCTGCTCTTGGATTTTCGCCAGTTCGGCCTGGATTCGCTTCATTGCCTCGATGACTTCTTGGCGGGTGTCGTCGAGCTGTTCGAGAATGCTAGGCTGCTTGCTTGAGCGTGTCGCGCTCATGGGAGGTCTCCTCAAGGTAATGTTTCAAGTGAATCTCGTACTCGCGCTGTACCAGCACCGCTGGCATTCTTTCCATTTCGTCGTGGAACCAGAGGATTAGCGATCCTGGAACCTCGCCCCGAGAGGGAGGGCAGCCCGCACAGGCTCCATAGAATCGCATAACCGCCCTGTTTGGAAAATACTTCGCCGCCCAGACCGCCTCGCAGGCTTCACAGAAATAGGCGAAGCCATCACCGGATTCCGCGGTCTTGACCCGCGCATAGCGCGTCCCTTCGATCCACCACTCCAAGTCGAACGCCGAGTTCGAGAGGTCGATGTGGTTCATGCCTTTGAGGGCGTTGGGTCGAGGATTTCGTAAGCCCGCCCCACCACAATAGCCCCGAACGCCAGCCCAATGAGCCTCTTGAGCTTGACAATCTCGTCCGCCGTGAGGTCGGGCTCGGGCTCTGACATGACCTTGAGGGCGAGCTGGTAGCGCTTGAAGCGCTCCTCTCCGTCGGGCGCGTCGCCCGTGAGGTTGAGGGCCTGGAGGGCTTCGGTGCAGGCCTTCCGCAATGTGAAGTCGCGTTCGGGCCGCAGGACCTTGCCGTTGGTGTCTCGGATGGCGGCGTCGCGCAAAGGGATGCCCTCTATGTCGTGGAGGATGGTGGTGATGGGGACTTTCATTGTTTGTTCTCCCAAGATTTGCGAGCGCAGCAGGCTTCGAAGAAGTCTGGGCCGATGCCATGCGTTCTGTTCACAGAGGTGTCTCCGTCCTCGTTAGCGGGTCCCATTTGCGTCTTTCAAAGCCCATCTCTAGCCAAGGCTTTGGATCTTCTGCCATGCAGACTTGTCGAAATTGACAACCGCCATAAGCGGTACATGCGTCGTCTAGATTGAAGTCCCATCGGCCTGTTTTCCATTGGAGAATCAACCTCTCCAAGTCTCGAACGGTCTGTTGTAGCCACCTCTCTATCATCCAAGCCGGTCGATATGTTGTGTGTTGCAAGGTATCGTAACGGGTTTTCAGGATCGACACCCCCCTCACAAGGACGCCTGTAACCTTGATCCCCTGCATCCCCGCGCCCCAACAGTACGCGGTGAACTGGCTTCGGAGGTCCCACTGGGTGGACCAGTAGGAGCCGAGGCTGGTCGATGTCTTATCGTCGTGGACCCAGACGCCATCGGCGAAGGAGACGACTTGGTCCGCCCGCCAGGAGTAGACCAATGGCTCCCCGCTCGTGGGGTGCATGATTGGGAGGGGCTCCGCGCCACTGAATTCGATCGCGCGCTTGCCCGAGGGCATGAGGATCGGCTCCGTCCCGTCCGCCCCGAGAGGGTAGCGGTCGAAATGGAACTCGAGAGCCCCAAGCATGCGGTCGAGGGTCTTGGCGGAGCCTTCGGGCGCGACGTAGTCTCCATACTCCTCCATCAGCGCGGCGGAGCCGTGGGCGATGGAGTCTGGGGCGCTGAACCCACCCTCATAGAAGGAACGGCGGGCACGCTCCAAGCCGCTAGCGTAGGCTCGGCCCGCGTGGAGGTGGACGGAGATGCCGGTCGGTTTGTAATGTTCAAACGAAGAGAGGTTAGCCTTCTGACCACAGGCCCGGGCGGCAGCGAGGAGAGTGGAATCCACAACCTTGGGAAAGTCGGTCATTCTATTTCCTTCAGGTCGAGGATAGCCGCGGGCCAGATTAGCCAGCAGAGCATAATCGCTATAAACCATTCCTCTGCAGTTCGTTCGTGATGCTTAGGTGGGTGCTTGTGGAGTGCGCACACTACCAGCGCTAGGGTTACAATATAGTAGAGGAGTAGCCAGATCATGACACCGCCAGCCACAGAACGAGGAGCACTGCGAGGGAGAGCATGAGGAAGGGGTCACTCATCCCAGTCCCGAGCGGTCCAAACGAAGCAGGCGAGGAGGGCGACGACTACGATTATAATTACAAGTTTAGTCATCGTGTTCAGCATAGATCGCTGCTCGGACAGCCTCGTTAGCTTGATGGAGTTCCTCTTCGCAGTCGTGTGTGTCGATCGAGGAGTGCACCGCCTTCAGCGCTTCGAGCTTGATCTTGGCGTCGATCCATCGTTGGACCGCTTCCCACTGACGGAAGGTCACGGCCCGCCCTCCAAATCCGCCAGCAGCGCATCCCCGTCCACCACCACAGCCTTGGCCTTGCGGGCCTTGGAGTTCGCAGAGGTCTGTGCGGCGGCGATGCGGCCCTCCCGCATCAGGGCGACGGCCCGACGCATGAGGGCGAGGCGCTCGGGCTGGTGCGCCTCGTCGTTTGGGACAAGCGGCAACGCCGCTCGGATCGAGTCGATCTCAGCTTTCGTTTCGGGCGAATACATCAGGTCTCCTGTATAGACTTCTTGCCGTCCAGCACATCGAAGTATAGGCCGAGCGCCGCGCTCACAATGGTTGTCAGGCCCTTTGGGGGGATCTTGCCGTGAAGCGTGGAGTACGCCTGGACCTTGAGGCGGTCGTGGAGGCCTTGCGGTATCCAACATCCGAGGTGGACCGAGGGCTCGACGTTACGAGGATGGGGCACTTGTCTCTTCCGTAGTGAAGCGGGCTTCGGGTTCCTCGTCATTAAGGGGACGCAGATAACTCAGCTTTCGGGCTACGACCATCCAGCCCGGATGACGACTCTTCGGCCTGATGGCAGGTAAGGGGAAGCCTTCGACCTCTACACTGATGCCGAAGGCGCCCGCCTCGTCGAAATGGAGCCCTTGGATGACGGTGCCTCGGGCTCCAAGGGCTCGACTGCCCTTGATTATCTCAAACCTCGTCCCGACTTGAGTAATGTCAGCTCTGTGCATCGAACGCCTCCTTCAGTTTCATCTTGCATTCCTTGGTCAAGCCCTCGATGATGTCCAAGCCCGCCGGGAGATAGAGGATAACCCGCGGGCCAGACAGCCGAATGGCTGTATCGAGGACGGCCCGCCGTATCCCTACGCCCCTCGTCGCCCCGACATGGACGACATGCTCGCCCTCGCTCGCCAGCCCATCATCAAGGACGATTTGCATTGCAACGGTGAAGTGGAGCTCGGTCGAGGGCTCCGCCCGGTAGCGCTCCTCGGAGTTGTGGAGATACCAAGGATCGCTGACGTATTCGACCTCGTGGCCGAGGAGGGGATCGGCTGCACCGCGGACAAGCTTGCGCGCCCCGATGACGGTGGCGTGGCGGTAGGAGATGAAGAAGCCGAGGATGGTGTCCACGGGCGCTGTTGCAAGATCGTCTGCGAGATCGTGTGCGCCACCTCGTCCGCTGGCTTGATGGACCAGCGTAACATTGGACCAAGGCGTCCAGTTCGCCGGGTCCTTGTAGAGGCTGTCGAGCCGCTGGATGCCCGCCGGAGCGTCGCGCCGCTTTGCCTTCAGGGGGATGGCGGATCGCTTCGCGTCAAGGGCGCGGGCGAGCTCGGCGTCGAGTTCGTCCATCTCAATAGCGCGGAGATCGTCTGCTGTGGGTTCGGGCATTTCGTTCAGGCTTTGCATGAATCCTCCGAGTGAGGCGGATCGACCTCCGTCAACCCGCATACGTCTATGATATCATATCCGTTGACGAATGCAACAAAGTTATGAAAATAGCGGTGTTCGGGCGGCCCGGCAGGCTACGCCCGCTGGGGCAAGCGTTCCAGTGTCCAGTGCTTGGATCTGCAGTAGTTCTCGACTTGAGGCATCCCCCACCCTTCCATGTAGCGGATGATTGGAGCCGCCTTCGCTACGACGTCTGCCCGTCGCTCGAAGCCAGCGACGAAGTGTCGGGCTGTGATCTGGTATAGAAAGGCTGGTGGCTGGCCGGGATAGTTCATTCAGCCAATCCGAGCATGAGTAGAAAACCGCAGGCAAAGCCTAGAATAAATGCAGTGCCGACAGCGAAAATCATACGGGATCGACTGGCTGTGGCTTGCGTTGATTGCGCACGGTGAGGGCTTTGGCTTCGGCAATTTCCGGAAAGTCGCGGTCAATGTTCGCGCCCGCATTACGCATGTAGTGGAGCGCCGTCATAAGCGCGTTTCTGAGCTTGTCGCGCTCCTCAATGACCACATGGAAGCCGGGTACTAAGAGCGTCATATCAAGCGGCGGCGCACCTTTCGAGGCGGCTGTCTTCTCTGCGACTTCTTCCATTGTGGGATAGTCCCGGACATGATTCATTCTGATGAGCGCGTTCTGGGCCTTCGCTAGACGCTCAACAAATTCCGCCGTGCGGGGCCAGAAGCTAGCTTCCGAGTAGTCTCCGCGGGTGTCTCGCACAAGCCAACCTTGCTCGACCATCAGCAGCAAATCCTCCAAGGCGCTTCGAGCGTCATTGAAACCGAGAATCTTGCGCACTTCGATGTTGCGGCGGTCAGTCAACGAAACCGGCACATCTTTTTCTGAGGGCGCGTCTTTTGTGACCTCCCAGAGTGTTTGATAGCTCTGCGCCTGCACGCTTTCGACGAAGCGTATGAGCCGATTGACCGGACTATCAGGGGGCTTGCCGTGTTCGGCACAATACGCCGGAATATCACCATCGCCAACAGCCGCGCAACCGCACGGATACTTTCTTCGCGTCCAGAGAACGCTGCTCATGCTGGCCTCGCCGAAAAACGTTCGTTGTCGCCCTTTACCTCGCGCTCTGCGTGTTCCTCAAGCATTGCCTGAAGCCGCTGGATCGTTGCCCACTTGCCTCGCGGGAATGCGTCATCACTATCGGCGACGAATCGGAGCTTGAATGAAAGCCATGCCACAATCTCCGGTTGTTCCCAAGGATGCAGATCGGGCCATTCGTAATTACCGCAGACGCGCTCCAAAGCCACGTAGGTTTCTGGTGTAAGGGACTTTAGATGGATCATGAGAGAGTGGTCCTCCTACTTAAAGGAAAGGCCCCCGTAGGGGCCTGTTCCCGCACACCCTGCCGTCATGCAACGGTAGGGCGCACTTCCCGAGGAGGGATCGGGCTGTTCGTTACGCGAGTTCTCCGAGGATTGCTTCGGCATCCACGCCAGCCGCGCTCTTTGCGGCTGCAGACTCGAGCTCGCGGATCTTCGGGCCGACTCGATCCGAGGATCGGAACGAAGCGTAAAGCGCCTGCCGGGTGAGCTTCTGCCCGCGCTTCTCCGCTTCGGCGATTTTGCTGTCAACCCAGGCCTTGATCTGCTCGGGTGTCTTGCCGAACACGGCGCACAGTGCCCGCACGACCACACCGGCTCCGCCGAACCCGCCACCTTCGCGGGAGGCCTTCCAGTTCCCTTTCGCAAGGTTGTCCAGGGTGTCTTGCACGGCGAGGATCATGTCTTCGACATTCTTCTCGCCCGCCGCACTGTCGCCCGCTTTTTGGGACACTCCGTGGCCCGCGGCTTGGAGGACCAGGGCGTCGGGCAGCTCAAACGAGATGCTCTGCCCGTTGACGAAGTCGAACAGGACGGTGACCTTCCCGCCGTCCGTCTTGTAGCTCTTCTGCATCTTGCGCTCGCCCGCGAATCCCACGCTGCGCCCGTCGTTCATTGTGACTTGGTTTACTTCGGCCATCTTGATTTCTCCTGTTTTAGCTGACCTTTATAGGGCCGTCAGCTATGTTGCCCGCCGCCCGGATGGGCGAGATTGGATTATACACCCGCCACGGGCGGGCGCAACGAAGTTTGATGTGTGAGATTCCATTCTATTACCTTCTGCTTGTTGAATACTTCGCGCTCCAGCTCCGCGACGCGGGCCTGCGCCTGGGCGAGGCGGCGTTCGGACTTCTCTGCGCGCCCCTCCCAGTGGGTGCAGTAATCAGCTACAGATTGGTTACGGATAGAAATCTCTACAATTCCCCATTTCGTCCATTGTTGAAGCTCGCGTTGGAGCGTCTCGATGATCTCCACAGCCAAACGCTCATTAGAAGGCGCGGGTAGAGTTCGCCAGTAATCGAGCAATTCAGGATCGGCATGAACTGCCTTCCTATCGGCCTTCTGTGCATCACTCACGTCCCCCTCCCCTCGGCTTCGGCGGCGGAGAGCAGTCGTTCCAAGTGCTCCCACGGTTTGTATGGATCGTACCCAGTCCCGACTTTCTCCTGGAGCTGGTAAAGCCAGTGCCACGCCTCGATATAGTCAGCTTGGATTAAAGCGTCCCGACATTTCAGAATCATCTCGGCGAGCACTTGGTCGCTCGACAGCTGGCGATCCTTCAGCGCATCCTCGTAGCCTTCAAAGTACGCGGCCTTGAGCGCCTCAGGCGGCTGGCGGCGCAGGACGGCGAGGTTGGCGCGGAACCAGATTTCCAGCGCAGTGTGGAATTTAGCATAAGCATCAGGGCCAGCGGCTTCTGACAGCATCGCTAACCGTTCAATCTCGTCCGCACGCTTATCGTCGGTCATGGGCGCTCCTGTTTTCTTATTTCTGGTTTGAGTGCATTTATGCGCGCCTCTATCTCGGCAGAAGATGCGTAAGATTTCGTTCCATGATCTATCCAAGCGTCTACCACTTTGAGCAATTGAATAATTTGCGCCTGCGCTTCTTTGAAGCCTCGTACAAAATCATTGTTCTCAGTCATGAGCGCTCCGGTGGGGGTGGGAGGGGCATCCAGTGGGTGATCGGATATTTGCTGTCAACTAGGAACGCTTTGCTGTCGTGGCTCATGATCCGCCATTGACCGCTGAGGTGATATCCGAGTCGTATTGGCTCGTCAGGATGTTCAGTGGTGACCAAAACAAGCTCAGCACTACTTGGATACCGCTCGAATGGTTTGCTCACCGGAATCCACCCCTGCCCGAGCTTCTCGATGAGGGCGGCGGCTTGACGGAGACTGTTGGCGATGTCCTTCTCCTTTTCTATCGTGTAATCCCATCGTGCTTTGTGCTGAGATTGCTCGAAATACTCAGCAGCCTCGTTCAGCCGCTCCACCATCGCTGCCACGTCGGGTGCAGATACCGGTGCAGACCTGTTTGTGTCTGCCTGATGTTCCCCCGGCACTGCACGTTGATTTTCCCCCGGCTGCTCCTTGGCGGACTTTCTAGGGCAATCGTCCCAATGTTCTCCCGTAGCGCCACACTCGGGACAGAGCGTACTGAGGCGAGACAGTTGAGGGTGCTCCTTGGCGGGAGATTTGGGTGCTGGTGCTTTGAGTAGACGTTGAAACTCGGCATTGTCAGCATCATGGTCATGCCCACAAGTAGGGCACGTTCCTTTGAAAGCAGCGATTGTCATTGAACCTCCCTCACGGCTTGCCAGTAAGCGTCTCTTATTTTCTCCAGAGACTCCGCTGTAACCGATGCGTTGGCAAGTGCATTGATATAGTCATTCGCGGCGCAATACGCCTTCTCGACGCGCTGGAGTTTAAGAATCTTGCGGGCCATGAAGCGCTTGTCATCATCCATCGAATGCGACATCAACTCGACCGGAAATGGCTCACCCTCCGCCACCCTAGCGGGGGCGTGCTGGAGGGCGCGGATGCGGGCAGTCAGTTCAGCAACAGTATCGTAAACATACTCTTTCCCGCTACGGTTGCCTTCGTTCGCATAGACATTGCAGACGAATGCAATTTCCTCTAGCACAGCGCTCTTATGCTTCGCCAACACCTCCTCGCGCACGGATTCGAGTGAGAGGGCGCGGAGGGCGAGGTCGCAGAGGGTATTCGCTTGTCGCGCTGACTCAGCATGCGAGAGAAAAACGCCTTCTGTGTCTGTTACCCAGTGCGATTCACAAATCTTGCGCCAGAGTTCAATCTCCTCCCTCGTCAGCCTCCCCATCTCCGCATCCTTTCTCGTCAGTGCGTCATCGGCCATTGAGCTATTCCTTCGTCTTGATAGAGAATGTTTCGTCGATCGGCTTGGCAGTCAGGATGCGATCAGCCTGGTCCGCGTCGAATGTGACCGCGCAAATCTTGTGCAACCTAACTTTCTCGCCGAGAGGTAAAGTTCGCTCAACACCCTCGACCGGGCGCTTGAACGGATTGGTCAGCGCACCGCCGCACTGCCAACAGCGTATCTGCACTCTAACGTCATCGGCCATCGGGGCGGGCTTTCCAGTCATGGGTTCTTCGCAAGTCGTTCGTTGAGCTTAACTACCAAGGATTCCATCTGCCCTCGCGTGAGCTGGACTTCCTGATCGCCCTGCGTGATGCGCACCAACGAGAAATTTCCGTCTATCCGCATACGGTTATGATACCATATCCGCGCCCGAAATCAATCAAGTTTCGTTAGCCTGCGGCCCGCGCTCAAGCTCCGCAAGCAGCCCTGCCCCTCCATCCGCAAGCGGCTCAGCTGGCGTGGCAAGATTCTCCGCGAGCACGGCGGCGAGGGAAGTTTGGGACTTGGGCTGGAAGCGGACGGTGGCGGTGCCTTCGATCGAAATGCTTGTGTTCGACGCGACACGGTAGAGCGCCCTGAGCAGTCGCCCGTCCGCGCTGTCGGGCAGCTTCCCGCCCGCGACGAGCATGGACGCCAGAGCGTCAAGGTCTTCGAGATTGAACTTGCGGGCCTCGACCTCGGCGCGGAGGCGCGCCCAGAAGTGGTACATCCCAGCCCGGAGGGCGAAGGCCTTGCGTGGCCCGGGCCCGCCACAGTCCACCGTTCTCGAAGGGACCGTGAGGAGCTCCTCTGTGAAGGCGAAGAACTCCTGAGGGTGGGCGTCGAGGGTACGCGGGCGGGGCATCAAACGCCGCAGGCGTTAGCAAATCGTATTGAATCGAAGGACTCGCTTTCGTCTGCGAAGTAGCAAGACAAGGCAGACACGATCTCGTCGATAGCTTCCACTGTGTCCGTACCGGGGACGGTGCTAGCGCACCGCCAAGATTGGAAACACACAGACGACTTGCCATAGCGGCCACCCGCCTCTAGAGTATATAGACCGATTGAACACAGCGCTCGCGCTGCGGCCCGCCAGCCTGTCGCACTGGCCGATGGTCCAGGGCTTACGCGACTGTGTTGATGCCTCTGCCCCCTTCGCCTCCCTCATGCCGAGCGCAAGGACAATGATTGCGCCAAGGACGCAGGCTGCGAGCTTGCGTTCCCAGAGGGCTGCGTTCATGGAAGATACGCCTCGCAGCAGCGATCATAGTGAGCCGTGGCCCCGAGCCGAGTCGCAAGCCTATCCGCCTCTGGCTGGGTTTGCGTCATATCGTCCTCGCTGCGGAATATCCCAATGTCCGCAATGACAACATCCCCTAGGACGATCTCGTAGAAGTCTGTGTGCCCGAGGTGTTCCATATTCGACATTATATAATGGGCGGGCGGGCCGCGTCAACAAAGTTATGTGTCCCGCCGCGCACGACTTTAGACATTCGGATACACTGCAGTGTTGAACACTTCAAGGATGTTCCTAACCTCCCTGATCGTGTCAAGCCTGACCTCAGCAATGACTTCATGCTCCCGCTCGCCCTGCGGTCTTCGCCTCTGCCAGATAACCTCGAACAGCCTCGGTAGCGATACAAACGCTGGACAGATCGTCCGGAGGAACCTTGCCTCGCCCGCAAGCTCTTTGTCGGGTGCATTGAGACAGTTATAGTACGCTGATGCAATCATTTTAGTCTCCCGTTTTATAGAACATTGCCATTGTATCATGCCCTTCGGCCCAATGCAATGAAGTTTGACTAAAACATTGTGTACCCGATTTTGGCGAATATGTCCCAGAGCTGTCCCTGAGCTGTCCCTGACGTATCAAAAATGCC
>Ga0137398_10000016_pt1 | contig 44174 bp, 67 predicted proteins | sample czorhiz216metaG_FD_106659 | JGI IMG/M metagenome (GOLD analysis project Ga0137398, IMG submission 106659) | Vadose zone soil microbial communities from Angelo Coast Range Reserve, California, USA - czorhiz2.16 metaG | ecosystem: Environmental > Terrestrial > Soil > Vadose zone | place: USA...
ACGATGTGATCGGCGACGGCATCAAAGTGAGGATGCGCTGGATCGGCGGCGAAAGCCGCGACTTCCTTGTCAATCCCACTCCGCTTCTCAGCGATTTGAGACTGCATGAAACCTTTGAGGTTCGATTCGAGCCCGTCATATTTCTTGCGGAGCTCGAGTTCGGTAGCGGTGGGCTGGGGAGCGTTTGGGTCGCCCGCGCCGACCGCAATAGTGCGAGGGTCGATGCCGTAGTTCTGGCAGATCTGGGCGAGCATTGCCGCCTTCTGTTCGGGCGTGCCCTGCGACAGGGCCCAGTCCGCATTCATCAGCGCCCGGACGGCCTCGGCGGGGTGCATCCCGAGTGCGGTGATTCGGGGCATGTAGGGCTGGAGGACTTCGTGGAACTGGGCATAGGCTTGGTGCCCCTGCTTGTACTGCTCCAGCCCGTTGAGATAGTCCTTCTCGCGGGTGTTGGTCACATAGTCTTGGAGCTCGCGGGGCATCTTATCCCAGTGGGAGGCGAGATCGGCCTTCCAGGACTTCGGATAGCCAATGGGCTCCAGCGCGCCCGGGACCGCGGGCTTGGCGAGGGAGGTCACAGCCGGAACAGCGGCTGGAGTCGTCTTGTCCTCGACTGGGGCGGCGGTCTCAGACCCGGGCGCCACATCATCAATGAAGTCATCCACCGTCTTGTCAATGTCTAGATCGAGGTCGCTGTCGGCGGCCATATCACACTCCTTGAGGGGTTGATCGGGTTACAACACAGTCTGCGCCGGACAGGACTTCCTGCTCCAGCAGCTCTTTCTTTCGGGCCGGAAGCGTGGAGAACTCCCTCTCCACACTCTCGTCGATCCTTCGCTCCAGGGCGGCGGTCTCCTGCGCCCGCGCCCGTTCGTGGTATTCCTTCTCCCCGTCCTCATAAGGACGACAGTTGGACTGTCGAAGATCCTCGTGGCGGGCCCGCCTTCCTTCGATCCATCGCCCCGTTGTCGGGCTCTCATAACCTGGGAGGTCGCCTCGGACCATCGGCGGGAGGATGACCTTCGCCCCGATGCCCGCGCAGGTGTGGATGACAGTCTGGCGGTAGAGGGCGAGGGGCATGAACCGCTCGAACCGAACGCCACAGCCCCTGCAATCATACGTATAAACCGGCACGATGGCGCCTCCTTTTTCTAGACTTAATTCTGCTTATAGTGGAGGGATTAACTCCATAAAGCCGAGCTATACTCGAATTCGTTCCAGCAGAGCTACGAATTTTATCAACTTGATCATCCGATAGGACTGCTAATTTATGGGTTTCTCCGTGCTGCTGTCGTCCCTTCGAGACCATATCAGCGCTGTTATCTGCTTTCGTACCCAAATATAGGTGCTCTATATTCACACAGCGTCTGTTATCGCATTTATGCAGCACACAAAGATCTCCGTTTAGGATAACCCCTTTAAGGAGTTCATAAAGAAGTCTGTGGACTTGCCTTGGCTTACCTCCAACATTAAGCTGACCATATCCAGCAGGCGTAACCGGGCGAGTCCACTCAAGACAACCATGTGCTGTTGGCTGTGTATGAAGTAAGATTCTTTCGAGAAGTGCTAGCATCTTAGCTCAATAGCAAAAGGTCGTCGTCCTCATCGTCGGGCGCAGGCTTGAGCGCGACGAGAGGAGTAGCGACGGAAGGGAGAGGGGAGGGCAATCGGGCCGAAAGGGCCTCGCGGACTGGTGCCATGTTGACTGGCGGGCCAGCCGATGCGGCGTCGGGTACGGGTTCGCCAGTCTTTTCCAGTTCAACAAAGGACTCCCCGATACGGTCGATGAAGGAGCGGGGCTTGCGCTTGTCGCCCTTCTCATATACAACCCTGCGGCGCGGGTGGACAGCGCTCGACCCGCCAAGGCCAGTGTCGGCTGGCGGCAGGATAACGTCGGGGCCGGGTGGAAGGGGCGGGCTGGTGAAGTCACTCTGAAGGGCAGACTGCAGGGTCCGCGCCAGAAGGATATCTGTAGCCTGGAACGGGAAGAACTGCGGGTCGAACGCAACGACGACGACGGGCGCAGGATCAACGATCCAAAGGCTCTGCAGGGTGTGTGGGATACTGCGGACGGAGAGCTGGCCCTCGAAGAGCCACTGCAGCCCCTCCGGCTTGTACAGTGCGGCGAATGGAGGCTGGACGAAGTCTCCAAGCTTCCGGAGTTCGGCGAGCGTGTGGGGGGCTGGGCCCTGAGGTATCCACTCCAGATGCTGCGGATCGAATGCGGGCGCAGCGAACTGGAGCGGCTCGACAGAGAGATCAAGGACGCCCCGTTGGAGTCCTCGCCCGACATATCCCGCCGATGGTGTCCAGCCAAGCTGCTCAGGTTTGTACAGCGCTTGGAACGGAGGCTGCTGGAAGTCGCCAAGCTTGCGAACCTCAGGGTAGAGGGGCCAGCGGCCCGACGGGAGCCAATGCAGGCCGTTGGGGTTGTATAACTCGTAGAACGGCGGGTAGACGAACTGGGCAGGGGAGCGCCGTTCGAGCGGACGGGCGGGCTCCCCGCGTGGAAGCCATGCAAGAGCTGCCGCAACCGGCTCCCTCCAGACTGGGCCGGTAAGCGGTTGGTAATGGATGAGTCCGCGGTCAGCCACATTTACCAATGACCTTCATCAACGAGTTTCTGGTATGGACGGCATTCCCAGCACTCTGCGCTGCCGCAATGCGGGCCGTTGCACTTCATACAGTATCCCCTCGTCCGGCCCGATCCAGGGACGACGTGCCAATGGAACCCACAGTGAACACACTGAAGCGTGTCCATCTCGATAACCCCGACATCGGGGTCATCTATTCGGGCGTAGCCAGCAGGCTGCACTATTCATCCCAAGCGATGGTTACATTTATATTCGGCGTTGCGCCCGAGGCGATGCTTCGCAGCCCGAGGCCGTTCGCCGTGCCGACAGCGGACTTGATCTCGCGTCCGGGATTGGCGTTCCAGGTGTAGGTTGCACGCTGGTTGAGCGCGATTTCGAGCTCCCCGTTCGTTTCGTAGGTAGGCTCCGTCATGGTGCCCTGAAGGGCAGTGCACAGCCCGCTTGTGCCGCCCGGATCGGCAGGTTTCGTGACCAATGCCGTGCCGCCAGTCGCAGCGACAGTGTGGCGCAGGAGCTGAAACTTCGTTGCGATGTCGGCGGGCGCCGCGTCCGAGGCGATAATGAGCTGATGGACCGAGGGGCGGGCGGAGGCGATTGCTGCGACGAGCGCGATTGTAAGGTTCGTCCCCGCCGCTGTTCTTCCTACTACATACATTGCTGGCATTGCAATACTCCTTTAAGTTGGCATTTCTTCAGGCGGCGTCATTCCTGACGCGACTACTTGCGGCGGCAGAATTAAGGGATCGTTGCCGTGTTTCTCCATCGCGGACATCAAGGCGCCATCGAAGGCGACCACGACGGGCGGGCTGTAGGGCCACCAGTTCGAGGGCTGGAAGCGGGCCGAGCTTATGCCGCCGAGGCCCGGGCTACGGCCGGGATGAAAGGCGTTCGATCCAATGGCCCTCCCGGTCAGGAGGGCGGGCGATGTGATAGTTGCATCGTCGAACCCAAACAGGTTCGAGCTACCAATCGTCGTGAAGGCCCCCAACCCCGGGTCTCCGCTCGCTATCGGTACAGCGTCGTTGGTCGCATCGGCGCCGAAGATATAGTGGTTGTAAAGCACATACCCGCTGCCCGAGTCAGCGTAGATGTTGATGCGGTCCTTTGTGGCAGGAATCTCAGTCTTGAACTTGTAGCCGCTGCGCCACTGTCCACCCGCGCCGTCGGGGAAGAAGTTTGCGTCGGTAGAGAGGCCGCTCAGCACGACGAAATTGGTGGCACCAGACCACCGGACAACTATCGGCGTCCCACCAGCATAGCTAGAATCAACCTCGTAGGCGACCGTGTTTCCCGAATCGTCAGATACGCGATGGAGATGCTCGATCTCGTAGGAATTGGGCTCCGTATCAGAAAGCGCGGGGTCCCTGAAGACCAATGTCTCGATGATGGAGTCTCCGAACCCAAGCAGGTATGCGTATCCGTCATTGTTCGCGCCGTTACCGAAGGCATGGCCGCCAGTCGTGAGAAGCTGAGCCCGATTGACATTATTCTGCTTCCACATCCCGCCCTCACTGACCGGGTTCTCGGTCAGAGGGAAGGTTGTGCTGTAGATCGCCATGGCGAGGAGGCTAGCGAGAAGATTCATAGCTCATACCGTCGAATTGCCCCAGCTCACAACGCGGTATTCGTCCAACCTGAAGCCGTTGCCCGCGTTGGATACGCTCTGAGCGACAAAGAAATCGAGCGTGCTTGCCACTGTTGAATCGAAGCCAGTACCGACGGCGGGCGCCGTGTTCGGCATGATGATGGTATTGCTCAGGGTCGCCGAGTCGGCGCCCGCCGTCCCACCTTGCTGGATCATTTGCCCTGTATAGGTTCCGATACCCATAAGGGCTGAGAGGGTCCCATTCCCAACTGTGCGGCAGGATAGCTCGATATGGCCTCGAAGCGGGATGTTCGTGTGTGCGGTAGTCGTGAGTGTGATGGCGCCAGAGGTATAGGCAATAACCGCACCTACCATAACCTGGATTGTGAAGGTGTCCGGGCCGGTCACTCTGTTTGATATCGCAGCGAGGAAGTCCACCGTCAATAGCGATCCACGCTGGAAGAACCCGGGCGGAAGGGTAATGAAGCCCGACGAAGCCTCTGTAGCGGTCGCGCTTGTCAGCATGGACTTCGCGGTCGTATAGGTATTATACTGCGTCCCCGCAATCGGGATAGTTGCGATAAGTTGGCCCCAGCTCTGCGATGCCATGTCTGGTCCTTAAAAGGGGTAGTAAACCATCGTTGGGATGACGACGTAGGTCACACGCAGCCTGTCGCCTGGGTTCAGTCTGAACTGCCCTGCGAGCAGCCCGATCAGATCGAAGGTCACTCCATCGCGGGAGAACTCAATCGTCGTCACCGTTCCAACAGAGACTAAGACCTCGATCGGGAAGGTGTCAGTGTTCTGGAACGTGAAGGGGCTCCCGTTGACCGAGATGACCATACGCGGGCCGATAGTATAACGAGGATAGCCGATAGTTTCAACCATTGGCTGGTTCCTCCGTCATCACCTTGTTACCCTTCGCGTCCTTGCCAAGGGTGCGCTTCTTCGGCGTCAGGGTAGCCTTTGTCAGGGCCACAACGGCGGCATGAAGATCTTTCAGGACACCCTCTGTCGATGCGGACGCCTTCGCGTGGGCGGTCTGGACATCCTTCGACGCCTTGTCCCGAACGCTCTGTTCGCTCGCGTGGGCCTTCATCTTGCCTTCGAGTTCCTTGACCAAGGCTTGGACCTTCCCCACGGCCCCGTCGAAGACCTGCTTGTGTTGGGACAGAGCGACCTTGTTCTCATTGCGCTGGGCCGTTGTCACGGCGCCCGACTGGATTCGGTGAATTTCCGTCTTGCTCTCGAGATGAGCCTCCCTGACCTTGAGGTCCGCGTCGCGGGCGTTGAGGTTCTGCTCCCGCTTCAGGAGCTCGTTCTGTTGCTGGAGGCCCTGGGAGTTAAGCTTCTCGGACGCGAGTTGGGCCTGGAGGGCTTGCTCACCCGACTTGTCCTGCGTCTGGGGCGCAGGCGGCTTCATCTGGTTAATGATGTCCTCGATATCGGCGCCAAACTCATACTGGCGGGCCACGCCGAGGAGCATGGCCTTCGCGGCCTCGATCGGGAGGACGCCTTCCTGGACTAGCGGCCCGACACCGTTGAGGAATTGGCTCATCGCCGCCATCAGCTCGCCCATGTTCTTCTTGGCTTCGCTGGCGTCAGGATCGACCGTGGAGTTCGTCTCGATGTCGATTTTGTACTCTCGCTGGAGGTCGTTCTTCAGGAGGGCGAGAACGTCGGACCATTTCGGAGGCATTGGCGGGAGCTGCGGGGCGGGCTGGCCCGACTGCATGGCCTGCTGGGTCGCCATCTGGACCGCCTGCTGGGCTTGCATGGCCTGCTCATCCGTCAGATAGGGCAGCCCAGTCATCTTGGCCCAGGTTTCGGGCATAAAGCGGTTCACCGCGAGTTCGAGCATGATCCGGAGGCAGTCTCGGGCGTAGCGCTGGACCTCCTTCTGGGGATTCTTCATCCGGACAGAGCCGAATTGGGCCTTGAGTTGTTGGGCGCCCAGCGTCTCCGACGCCTGGGTCGAACCTCGCATGATGTCCGCGAGGCCCATGATCTCATAGATTACCTGCTTGCAGGCTGTGCGCGCAACATAGAGCTGCTGGACGACCATCACCGCCTTCTCAATTGGCATGAGCCAGATATGCTTGTCCAGCCCGCCTTCCCGAGACATCGTCGAAGGCTCGCCCGACGCCACAAGCTCCCCATCCTCCTTCTTGAGAGCCTCTTCGATACCTGAGACAGAGGAATCGTACACCCCACGGACCTTGAGCATGTCGATCAGCTTGTTTATCCGAACCGTGAGCCTGTTTAGCTCCTTCGCCTGGTTCTCATATTCGTTATAAGGAGCGGTGACGGCGAGGTTTGCGCTCTTGGCGATAAGGCGGAGGGGCTTCGGGATGGGGAAGAAGCCCGTCAGGCTGTAGGGGTCGTCACACTCCTTGAGGTAGTCTGCATAGCCTTGGGAGACGAAGAGGAGCCTCCTCGAAGTCTTGTCCCAGATCTTCCAGACCTGGGCGACCTTGCGGGCGCCCTCGCGGGACACAGAATCCTTCGAGTCCTTGTCAAAGTCGCCCTCGGTGACATACTTGAGCTTCACGGCGATCTCGGGCGTGAACTCGTCGTCAGCGGCCTTGCGATCGAAATAGAGCTCAAAAGCGACCCACGGCACATCCTTCCACTTCTTCGCGTAGCCGAAGGCGTAGCGGTTCCAGAGACAGGTCTCAGGATAGACACACTCCGAGACGAGCTGCTCCGTTGGCTCGCCGCCCGGGACTGGGACCTTCGCAGTCTTGCCATCGTAGCAGAACTCCATCAGCCCGCGCCCGGGCACGCAGGCGTCGAGGACGTTCTCCTTCATCGTGGTGTCGAAGTCGTCGTACTCTTCGGAGTTCGTGTCCATTAGAAAAGTGAGCATCCTCTCCGAGGCGGCGCTGGCAGCTTTGCCGAGAGGGTCGGCGTCTTTGAAACGGCGCTGGACGACCGGGCGGGGCCTCGATCCATAGAGGGCGGGGAGCAAGATCTCCGTATTCGAGAAGAGGATATTGAACGGCGTCTCGTCCTTGAGCTCGCCTTCGTACATCTTCCAGAGGCGCTTGCCGTCCACACGATAGGGGTCCTCACGCTTGACGGCGGCGTCGATATCCCCAAGCCAACGCTTGACCTCAGCGGGCCGGGTTGTCGGGGCGTCGGGGTCGGCCATGTTACTGGAGTCCGATGAGGAGGGTTGCAGTCGTGGCGGTCGCCCGAACGCGCTTCACACGAATGGGCAAGATCGTGCCAACTGGCGGCGCAGTGAAGGTCACCGTATCTCCCGACTCCATTATAACGGAGACATTCCCAGCCCCACCGACATAGATTCCAGCGTACTGCTGATCGACGGTGTCGCTCGGAGTGATCGCGGTCCCGCCACCATATACATCTGCTAATTGCATGTCAGATCCTCTCTGCTTCAGCGGCCCGCCGTCGGGCGCCAACGCGATCTCGGAGTTCGTTGAAGGTAAGCTGGCCTGGAAGCTTCGGGTAGAGGGAAGACTCATCGATGTTGGCCCGCTTGAGCAAGGGGCGGGACATCACAGCATAGCGTGTCTCGTCGGCGGCATGGTCCTCACCCTCGGTGTCGATATCCTCGGGCTCGCCCTCGTCGTGCTGCTGGGTCGGGAGGGTCCGGATCGTGTCCTCGCAATTCTCACAGAAATAGAGCAGCGGGACGCCGTCCTCTCCGAGGAGGAGTTGGCGGAGTTGATCCCACCCGGAGAGGCGGCGGTTGTCGGCCTTGATGAAGGCGACTCGGCGGGCTGCCATTCGGGCCGCTTTGCTCGGCCCGCCATCCTCGATGAAGAGGGCGGGATCGGCCACGCCATATCCGATGTGCTCGCCCTCCTCCCGGAGGACAATGCCTTCGGCGACGCTCTCCGCGGTCATCTTGAGTCCGACGTTGGGGCTGGCGGCGCCGTACCATTCCCTATACTTGAAGAGGGCGTTAGGGGGCAGTCCCCACGACCCATCAGACAAGACGTACCAACCAACGCAGAACGGCTTCGCAGAGCCCCAATCAAACGATCTAAAGCGGCGGGCGATGTAGGGGATAGATTCCAGAACTGACACTGGCAGGACATGACGGCGTGGGTCGAAACAGTCGAAGAACGATCCAATGACGACATCCCAGTCTCCTTCGAGCCATGCCTTAACGAGTTGAGCGGAACCTTGTTGCTGCAAGCGGGCGACATAGAACGGGTCGCTCTTCATCAGGATCATGTTGTCCGTGAGCCTAGAGGGGATGAACACTCTCTCGATTTCCATGACGGTGCCGTCGAAGGGGTTCTTGAAGGCCTCCTTCAGTATCTTGTAGCCCCTTGGGGCTGGGTCGATATAGCGGGCTTTGACCCAGTTATGCCCTGGCCCGCCCGGGTTCCCTGTAGCCACCATCTGCGGGATAACTCCCTCACCGCTCCGGAGGGTAGCGCGGAGTTTGTTAATAGGCTCCGGCGACGGAAAATTGGGGATTTCTTCGACTCCGAGAAATGTATACGAGTGACCAATGTACTCCTCAGCGTCGGAATCTCGCTCGAGGTAGCGAAAACGGAGGACGGCTCCGTTTGGCATGGTGAAGGTAGACTTCTGGTCATTGTACGCTCCACCAAGGGGGATGAAAAGGACCTTCGCCCGGGCGATCATATCCTCAAGTTGCTTCAGCCTGCGCCGGACGATGATACCCTTCGCCCGGGCGCCCCAGCGGTCACAATGCTGGAGCCACTTTCCCAGAACGGAGTCTGTCTTCCCCCCGCCCCGAGCCCCGCCGAAGAATATCTCCGCGATCGGGCACTCAAGGAAGTCGGTCTGGGGGCCGGGCTGCGGCTGCCAGATGACTTCGGGCGGTTTCACCCGCGCACCCCTCCAAAGGGAGGCTGTCCAGGCATCATCGGGGGAGCCATCGGGCGGGTGGGTGGCGCTCCAAGCATCTGGGGCGGCGGGGCCATAGGCCCTCCCATACCTCCTTGTTGCATCGCACGTTGGAGGAGCAGGCGCTTGATAGCTGCTTGCGCGGCGGCTTGGCGGGCGATCATGGCATTGTTTCCTTCCATTCCGGGGCCCGCGAGCTGGGTCGGACCGGGGTCCATGTAGCTAGAGGGGTCAGCGGGGTTATCCATAGGGCTTGGGCTGGCGGTACATGAGGGCGGTGGCGACCTTCGCCCGCGGGCTTGAGACCCTAGCGGGGAGCTTGCCCTGCGAAGGGTACTCCGCAGCCCATCGCTTGGCGATGTCGGGATGGCGGGCGAACATGAAGCCTCGCTGTGCCTCACTCTTAAACGGCATCAGAGACCTCGTCAGAGGGGAGCGTGCGGCTCGGCGCCCTGACGGTCGCTGGGATATGCTCTATCGTGCGCCCGCGAGCCCAGTCCTCCGAGGTCGCCGCGGCAGGTGGGAGGGCCACAACAAAGGTATTCTGGTTGATGTTGACATTCTGGTCCCGGGCGCCATATCCCAGCGCTTTCGATGCTGTCCCCAGTACCCCTAGGGCGAGGGCGGGTGGACAGTTTGGCTGGAGGAGCTTCTCATGGAGGACCTTCTGCGACTCCGTAATCAGTGCACGGAAGCGCTCTTCCACGGTTGCGCGGAGTTCGGGCGAAATGACCTCGTCCCGCCTCTTCGCCAAAGCCGCCTGAAAGGCATCCGAGTTGATGATAAGGCTGATCCAGCTCGCCGTATAACCATAGCGGGCGGCAAGCTCGTTCTGCGTGACTGCGGGATTCGCCAGAATGGCATCTATGCAGTCCTCATGGGTGTAGTTCAGCTTGCGGGGGCCCGGGGCTAGAGGGCGTGCAGCTCGCGCTGGCGGCAGGGGGTCCCCCCGTTCGAGGAACGGGCGCTCCAGCTCGTCTAGGAGAGCGTCGGGCACGGGGAGAGTATAGCGCGCCGCCGTGCGGCATGCAATGGGTCGGCGGGCGACGAATCGGAAGGAAACTTCCGGGCTTGGCGCTGTTCTGGCGACGAGAAGACGATATCCGAGCATGGGTATGATATCATAGTCGGGTACGAGTTCGTTCCGCTGATTTGCGCAAGGATAGAGACCCCGCCTAAAGCCCTCAATCCACGACCCCGCCCTGCCCGAGAGCACCCCCGCCCCGACTTCGGGGCCCTGGAGGTTAGTGTGTACTCACATATGCCTTCGATGGTGCAGAGCGACATTGGAGTGCACCACATTTGGGCATATCGCTGACATGACGCAGCGCGTCACATACTGACGCAAATTGCGTCACATCGCCCGAGGCGAGAGCATGGAATCAATGGGTTGCATCGGGTATGAAGCTTGCATATACTAGGACATGGCGGGAACATATCGCCATGATGACGTTCTTTAACAATTGGACGCAACGCTCGGATACGGCTAACGCCGTAGGCGGGCTAGCGTCATTCATAGGAGTGAAATCATGCAATCGAAACGTAAGACGAACGGCATAGTTGGGTGCATATTCAATGGGCATCATACGATGGCATTCTCTGTGGGCGAACAATCCTTCAACCTCGATGTCATGCAAATCTGTGGCGAAGCGTTCTTCAACCTCAGCCAGAACGGGAAGGAGGCTGTAGTACACGGGCTACGGCAGAAGGTGTCAGACCGCGCCGCCATCGGGCGAGACCCTGAGACAGGGGCTAGCGCCACGCCGGAAGAGAAGTTCGCCGCGATGAAGGAATGCGCCGAGCGCCTCATGTCGGGCGGGCCGTGGAATGCGGTGGCAACGGGCGGGACCGGGAACCAGGGCGGGCTGCTGTATCGGGCTATGAAGGCGATCTATCCCAACGCCTGGTCGGACAAAACATCGTTCGCGACGTACATCATGCAGAAGGCTCTGTCGGAATCGGAACGGCTCAAGAGGAAAGTATCCGAGACCGACGTGCGGGCCGGGCTCATGGCCGTCAAGAGGGTAGCGAAGGAAATCGACCGCATCAGGCAGGAGGAAGGCAAGACTGTGGACATCGACGCGGGCGGGATGCTCCAAGAGTTGGAGGGGAAGTAGCTGCACCATGCGGGGCCGGGGCTATCAATCAGACCGGCCCCGTAGCTTCGTCCCAAACGCGCCACGAACGCGTAGGAATGCGTAACGGATGCATCGGGCCGCACGGATATCAACCCATCGCCGGGACGGCGAATTCCCCGATTCCCCCATATTCCCCCCAGAATCGTCCTAGAGGTGTCCCTGACGTATGCCAAAACGAAACGGGGGGGCGTTCCCTATTTCCCAAAACGGAAGTTTGCTTCCGGGAGGCAAGGGGACCCATGGTGTGCCTGTGGATAACTCTTTCTCTTTCCTTTTATATATATTTTTTTTAAGTATAAAGAGATAAACAGTTCCCCCGTTGCTCCCCTTGACCAAGCGGAAAGAAACTTCCGAAATGGGGATAGGGGGAACGCCCGGGGTTTCGATTTTGTGATACGTCAGGGACAGCTCAGGGAGGACTCTGGGGGGAATCCGCCAAAATAGGGGACACACGCCCGACATTGTTGCGGCGCGATAGCCCCTGACGGGCGCTAAGTTGTACAGCCTAGGACACATAACTCGGTTGCACAATTGTTACAACAATGCTATATTGTAGCTAGGAGGTGTTAGATAGCAACGTGCATATATCGCTTGTGTGAGGCGAAACGGCCGTACTCGGGGGACTTCATAGGTTATCGGCTCAAGATTGCGACGCCGAACTTAGTGGGTCCAAAGGACAAACCATCATTTGGAAAACAATACTTACTGGCAGAATCGCCTGGCTATATTCTACCAGACGACATAGACCACGAACTTGATCGCCTCGCAAGGGGATACTCGGTCAGAATAGAGGTCTAAGTTGTGCGCGGCGGGACATATAACTTTGTTGACGCGGCCCGGCCGCCCGTTATACAATACGGACATGGAACATCTCGGGCACACAGACTTCTACGAAATCGTGCTTGAGGGCGTTGTCATCGCTGACATTGGGATATTTCGCAGCGAGGACGACATGACATCGACACAGGCAGAGGCGGATAGGCTTGCAGCCCGAATGGGGACTACAGCGCAGTATGATCGCTGTTGCGAAGCGTATCTTCCATGAATTCCCCTGCCCTCTGGGAACGCAAGCTCGCCGCTGTCCTGCTCGGCGCAGTCATTGGCCTAGCGCTCGGAATGCGGGACGCCAAGGGTGTGGAGGCTAGCCTCCAGTCCGCCCGACCGTGGACCCTCGGACAGTGTGATAGGCTGGCGGGCCGGCGCGCAAGCGCTGTGTTCAATCGGTCGATCTACTCCAGCGGCGGGTGGCCGCTGTGGCAGGTCGTTTGTGTATATTAGGAGGCAAAATGGACCAACGCGAACGAAATAGCCTTGACCGCTACATAACTGGCGATTATGGCGAGCGACAGCTCCGAGGTATATATGCAAGCGGCAAGGAAGCTTGCGCAAAGGCCCTCGAAATGAAGGATAGGCTCTGCGAGCGGTGCAGCGGAGCAATAGGGAAGATGAGCTATGCCGCTTGGATAGACCTCGGCGGGGTATGTGACCGCTGTGTGGAGAGCTGATGCCCCGCCCGCGCACCCTCGACGCCCACCCTCGGGAGTTCTTCGCTTTCACGGAGGAGCTCCTCACCGTCCCTTCGAGGACCGTGGACTGCGGCGGGCCCGGGCCGAGGAGGGCGTTCGCGCTGCGCGCCGGGATGTACCACTTCTGGGCACGCCTCCGATCCGAAGTCGAGGCCCGCAAGTTCAATCTCGAAGACTTGGACGCTCTAGCGTCCATGCTCGTGGCGGGGGGGAAGGTGCCCGACAGCGCGGACGGGCGGTTGCTCAGGGCGCTCTATCGCGTCGCGTCGAACACAAGCATTTCGATCGAAGGGATCGCCACTGTGCGGTTCCAGCCCAAGTCGCAGACTTCGCTTGCGGCTGTGCTCGCAGAGAACCTCGCCGTCCTGGCGGAACCCGCCGTGGATAGAGGGGCGGGGCTGCTCGCGGAGCTTGAACGGGCGGGCGACGGGCCGACGAAACTTGATTGATCTCGGCGCACAGGAGGAGATGAGATGAGAACGAAACAGTATATGACGATTGATCGTGACGCTTTGGGCTGGCCGAAGGGTCCGTGGGATGGCGAGCCTGACAAAGTGCAATGGCCAGACGAGGCTACTGGTCTACCCTGTTTAGCAGTTCGCAACTCCTGCCGAGGAAACTGGTGCGGTTATGTCGGGATTGCGGAAGGCCATCAGCACTTCGGCAAGGGCTATAGTGATCTGGATATTGAAGTCCACGGAGGACTGACCTTCGCAAATAAGTGTGACCCAGCCGAAACGGAGGCGACTGGTATTTGCCACGTTCCTGGCGATGGTGAACCGGATCATGTCTGGTGGTTCGGCTTCGACTGCGCGCACTCCTGGGACCACTCTCCAGATGATGTAAGGCGCTCAAGCGAAGGCTATCCATGGACGATTGACCCGAATAGCAGCTACAAGAGCTTACGCTACGTCCAGAACGAATGCGCCAAACTTGCCACACAACTCAACATCCCGCCCGACGCGAAGGAGCCAAGATGACCTCTCCTCGCAAGAGCCGGAGCACGCTGCAGCGTGAGCGGGCAGAGATTTGGCAGGGCGGCATCATGATCGCTTGCGTTGAAGGCCCGAGCAGGAAAGCCATCGAACGCGATGTTTGCCACTATGCCGTCCAGTATGCACAAGACGGCCCGGTCAGCATCCGCTACTCCACTCCGAAAGCCCGCCCCGATGGCCGATGACGTTCTGGAGCTGACGAGGAAGTGTGCGGAGGCGATCGGCTACAAGATTGATTCAGTGGTCGGAACCTGCTGCTATCACTATAACGCCAACGGATCAGCCTACAAATATGACCCCGCCTCCGACCCCGCCCAAGCCTTCGAGTTGCTGTGCTGGCTGGCGGAGAGGGGATGCGTCATGGTCCATACGTCGCGCGGCAATTTTAAGTTCATGCCAAACGAGGGAGAGACGTTCTATGCTGGCTGCCACAACGGCGCCGAACTCCGCCTCGCGATCATGCGCGCCGTGGCGAAGGTGAAGGAGGACCAAGATGGCCGATGACGCACTGACGAGAAAGGAGGCGGAGATGGGGAGGCTGACGCCGAGAACTGACGCGTTCTCTAATCCCTCAACTGAGGGCGACCATGATGCTTTTGTCACAGTAGAAACGTACAACACACTCCTTGAACACGCTTGCAAAATTGAGCGTGAACTGAGCGCCCTCTCCCTCGAATCCGTGCGCGAGGAGGCGCTGGAGAATGTTCTTGAGATCGCAGGAATGCTCGAATTTCAAGCTAAGCTCGCGCTGGATCATGGCGAGACTGATATAAAACTGGACGCAGCAACTATTGTTCCGAAGATTGTTGAATCTCTCCGCGCCCTCCAGCACGCCCCCGCTAGGGTGGCGGAGGAGCAGCCGGGGGAACAGAAGCTCGGGCAGGGGTGGATTCCGGCGAGTGAGAGGTTGCCGGAGAAGGATGGCACGTTCTTGACGTTGCTTGAGGGTGATGTTGTAGCCGAACTTGACAAGCGGTGCTGGTATTGTGGGAAGTGGGTCTACATGGACGGCTCCGAAAGCGACCTACCAGTTACCCACTGGATGCCCTTGCCTGAACCGCCCAAATGAAAACTCTACTAGCGACGCGCGCTAAAAATGCGGTGCAGAAAGCCGTCAGGAAGGGATTGTTGCATCGCCCATTGCGATGCTCACGCTGCGGTAAAGTTCCTCCGAAAGCGAAGGACGGCAGGAATCAGATACACGGTCATCATGCGGATTACAGCAAACCTCTTGAGGTTGAATGGCTCTGTGTCTATTGCCATCGAAAAGAAACACCTCCGGCAGACTGGAGCAAATATCCAGGAAAGAAATACACCGCACGCGGAACTGAAAATGTCTTTGCAAAACTCACAACCGCGCAAGTCGTCATGATCCGCGCCAGCAAGGAAAGCAATAGCACTCTCGCAAAGAAATTAGGCGTAGACAAGTCCACAGTTACGAGAGCCAAAAACGGCAGCAGCTATGCCTTGCCACCCCCACCGGAGCACCCATGACCGACGATAAGCTTGCGGACGAGATCGAGAAGAAAGTTGGTGATCTTGAAGGAAACTTTCCTTGGGCGCTAGTCTTTCACGGTACTGAATGGCAGCAAATCATCGCCGCCCTGCGCCGCCAGCCTACTGATGCGCTCAAGGCCGCATATTTTGAAGGCTACGAAGATGCGCTGAAGGATCGCCAGCCGTCGAGCGACCAGCTGCAGGCCCGCGTCGCGGAGCTGGAGAAGGACGCAGCGAGGTATAGATGGATCGATGAAAATCTCATTCAGTGGTATCCGAAAGGATATAACGGCTGCAAATATGGGAGATTCGACGCGCTTTGGCCCAACGAGGAATCAGACCTAGGGAAAGCGGTTGACGCTGCCATCGACGCCGCTCTCAAGGACCGCGCATGACCCCTCATCAAACTTCATTGCGCCCACCGCGCGGGCGTGTATAATTCCAATCTCGCCCATCCGGGCGGCGGGCAACATAGCTGACGGCCCTATAAAGGTCAGCTAACACAGGAGAATCAAGATGGCCGAAGTAAACCAAGTCACGATGAACGACGGGCGCAGCGTAGGCTTCGCGGGCGAGCGCAAGATGCAGAAGTCCTACAAGACGGACGGGGGGAAGGTCACCGTCCTGTTCGACTTCGTCAACGGGCAGAGCATCTCGTTCGAGCTGCCCGACGCCCTGGTACTCCAGGCCGCGGGCCACGGAGTGTCCCAGAAGGCAGGCGACAGCGCGGCGGGCGAGAAGAATGTCGAGGATATGGTCCTCGCGGTGCAGGACACGCTGGACAACCTTGCGAAAGGGAACTGGAAAGCGTCCCGCGAGGGTGGCGGGTTCGGCGGAGCCGGTGTGGTCGTCCGGGCGCTGTGTGCGGTCTTCGGCAAGACGCCCGAGCAGATCAAAGCCTGGGTCGATGGCAAAATCGCCGAGGCGGAGAAGCGCGGGCAGAAGCTCACGAGGCAGGCGCTCTACGCTTCGTTCCGATCCTCGGATCGGGTCGGCCCGAAGATCCGGGAGCTCGAGTCCGCGGCCGCCAAGAGCGCGGCGGGCGTGGATGCGGAAGCAATCCTCGGAGAGCTGGCGTAACGGATAGCCCGATCCCTCCTCGGGAAGTGCCCGACGCTGTTGCATGACGGCAGCGGGTGCGGGATACAGGGCCTACGGGCCCTGTTCCTTTAAGTGAGACGGTGCGCTTTAGCACTGTCGCAAGTCTGGCCCGCACGAACACCGTTATTTCCATAACTTTGTTGTAATCGTCAATGGATATGATATCATAGACGTATGCGGGTTGACGGAGGTCGATCCGCCTCACTCGGAGGATTCATGCAAAGCCTAAACGAAATGCCCGACCCCACAGCGGAGGATCTCCGCGCCATTGAGATGGACGAACTCGATGCCGAGCTCGCTCGCGCCCTTGACGCGAAGCGTAGCGCCATCCCGCTCAAGGCGAAGCGTCGGGACGCCCCCGCCGGAATCCAAAAACTGGACAGCCTATACAAGGACCCCTCGAATTGGACGCCGTGGAGTAATATCACACTGGTCCATCGGGCCGCCTCGATTAGACAGGACAGCGGCTACGACTCTGTATTGCCTGGGGTGGACACCATCCTCGGCTTCTTCATCTCCTACCGCCACGCCACCGTCATCGGGGCCCGCAAGCTTGTCCGATCGCCCGCCGACCCACTGCTTGGCCACGAGGTCGAATACGTCACCGACCCGTGGTACCTCCACAACTCCGAGGAGCGCTACCGGGCGGAGCCCTCAACCGAGCTCCACTTCACCGTCGCCATGCGGATCGTGCTCGATGATGGGCTGGCGAGCGAAGGCGAGCACGTTGTCCATGTCGGGGCGACGAGGGGCGTTGGTATTCGTCGGGCCGTGCTCGACACCGCAGTGCGGCTGAGCGGCCTGCGGGTCATCCTCTACCTCCCGGCGGGCCTAGACATCATCGACGGGCTGGCCAAGGAATGCAAGATGAAATTGAAGGAGGCGTTTGATGGGCAGTCTTAGCGTAGGCACGAAATGCAGGATCGTTCGCGGCGAAGGAAAAATTCTGTCCGGAGAAGAGGATTTAATTGGCCAAGTGGGCTGCATAACGAGGATAGAAGTGATAAGGGGCGAGGTGAGATTCCACTTGGACTTGCCGCCACACAACGGCTATCCTGTTGCGCCAATTCGCAATCACCTCATCCCCCTCTACGACGGCGACGAGCCCGCCTCTTGGGAGACCTGTGCGTGGCGCCCGAAGGAGATTGTCCTTGCCCCTTCCTTGAAGGAAGCCTTCAATGGACAGAACTGAGGCACTGAAGCAGCTAGACGGATGTATAGAAGACGATGGCGGGCTCCACAACCTCGGACACTACATGGCTTGGGACCCAAAGTATCCTGATCGGATTACGCTCGACAGCGAGTTCGACGCGGATCAGCTGGAGGCCATTGTCTGGTGGATGCGAAATACAAAGGAGTTCAATGCCCCATCCTCGTAACGTCGAACCGTCGGTCCACCTTGGATGTTGGATACCCCAGGGCTTGCACGACCGCCTCAAGGTCCAGGCGTACTCCACGCTGCATGGCAAGATCCCCCCAAAGGGGCTCACGACCATCGTGAGCGCGGCGCTGGGGCTGTACTTCGATGTGCTGGACGGTAAGAAGCTCATCCACCCAAACCCTTACACTGACATGGAGGGCAAGCCCCTTGTACAGTCCTGAAACCAAGGCCGAGATTGATTCCATTCGGGCGGCCCTACCGCTCGTCCCAAACGACGAGGCGCATCAGCCCGAGCGTCTCGCCCTCATGCGTCGGGCGGTCGCCCTGATGCGGGAGGGCCGCATCGCCGCCGCTCAGACCTCCGCGAACTCCAAGGCCCGCAAGGCCAAGGCTGTGGTGGTGGACGGGGATGCGCTGCTGGCGGATTTGGAGGGCGGGCTGTGAGCTCATTTGCGGTCCTCATTCTAGATACTGGAATCTTCGTGAAGGAGTGGACGTTCTTCAAGGTCCAGGGAGGGCTAAAGAAGGCGTGGGGCCGAGCTTGGGTTCGTATTCGGGCGAGATCCATCCGAGATGCCCGTAGGCGGGGCTTTATTCGTAGAGATGGGCGAAAAGCTGGCAATGAGAACGCCGCGCGACATCAGCGCTTCTTCAATGAGTGACCCTGTCCCCTTGATCGTCCTCGCGATTTGGTTCTTGCTGTGGGTGACGCTGTCATGAGAGCCAGATTCCTTATGGAGGCGCCTGACGAGATCGAGGCCACCATGAAAATCACAATGAAGCTGAAAGAATGGACAGAACTGCGCGACCAGCTACAAGAGGTCTGGCCCTCCTCGAGACTTTCCTCGGCAATCACCTCAGTCATCGCGGACGCCCGCAAGATATTCTATCCTCTCGAAGACAAGGACACCTTCCACCCATGACCGACTTCCCCAAGGTTGTGGATTCAACTTTATTGGCAGCGGCTCGCGCCTGCGGCCAGAAGGCCAACCTCTCGTCCTTCGAGCATTTCAAGCCGACAGGCATCTCGGTCCATCTCCATGCCGGTCGGGCCTACGCCTCCGGCCTCGAACGTGCCCGCCGTTCCTTCTACGAGGGCGGGTTCAGCGCCCCCGACAGCATAGCCCACGGCTCCGCCGCGTTGATGGAGGAATATGGTGACTACGTCGCGCCCGAAGGCTCTGCCAAGACCCTCGACCGGATGCTCGGCGCCCTAGAGTTCCATTTCGACCGCTACCCTCTCGGGGTGGATGGGACGGAGCCCATTGTCATGGCGAACGGGAGGCGGGCGATCGAGTTCAGTGGCGCGGAAGCCCTTCCGATCATGCACCCGACCTCGGGAGAGCCCTTGATCTACTCCTGGCGGGCGGACGCGATCATGGCGTTCGCAAACGGAGTGTGGGTCCATGATGACAAGACATCGACGAGCCTTGGCTCGTACTGGAGTACCCAGTGGGACCTTCGCTCTCAGTTCACGGCGTACTGCTGGGGTGCGGCCCGCCAAGGTATCAAGGTCACCGGAGTCTTGGTTCGCGGGGTGTCGATTTTGAAGACAAAGTACGACACCCTCCAGCACACAACCTATCGACCCCAGTGGATGATTGACCGCTGGCTCACCCAGACCGTCCGCGACCTCGAGAGGCTCATAGCCCAGTGGAGGAGCGGAGTGTGGGACTTCAATCTCGACGATGCATGCACGGCCTACGGAGGATGCCAGTTCCGGACGGTGTGTATGGCGAAGCCAGAAGACCAACCCCAATGGCTCGCGATGGGATTTGAGCGCAGGCGGTGGGACCCGCTAGCGCGGACCGAAACACCACTCACACAGGAGAATTAAGATGGCACAGCAGTTTAGTGGATCAACCGTAGGAGCCGCGGGCGCGCAATCTCAAGAAACAAGGATGCAAGCCCTCTCGCGGACGATTGACGAAAGGACTGCGCACCTCTTCACTTGCATAACGAGGATCGACTCGTTCCTGAACCGGACGGAACCCACGCCCGAGGCCGCTTCGAATCAAGGCAAAGACGCGCAGCCCATCGATCAGTCCTTCAATGGTGCGCACCGACGCCTCGCAACGCTCGGCGAGATGCTGGACAAGCTCTCGGACCAATGCGACCGTCTGGAGCGCATTGCGTGAAAGTCCCCATTACCTCTACTCTACATGATATCGAGGGTATCCCCTTGCGGGATGCCGCCATCCGAGACACCGACGGCAAGGTTCTCCGCCCGGAGCGTGACTTCACCCTCCGCAAAGCCTGCACCGAGGCCCTCCAAGCGCTCAACCTCAACGGGGACAGTCCCGACGGCGAGGAGCGCTTCAAACGCTACCAGCTCGCCCTCAAGGTCATGTCGAGCGAAGAGCCCGACCTCACGGCGGATGAGATTGTCAAGCTGAAGAGGCTGATCGGGCTGGCGTTCGGCGCCATTGTGGTCGGGCGGGCTTACGAGATCCTCGACCCGACACCGAGCAAACCATGAAAGACGGAGGGCCAGCATTTCCAGGGGTTGCGTTTGTCTCAGGACCCTATGGTGATCGGACTGTGATGATAGGCGGCATGTCCCTGCGCGATTACTTCGCAGCCGCAGCGTTACAGGGAGTCATCGCTTGTTTCCGAGATCATGCGCACGCCGAGACAGTTTCAACTCGTGTGGGGAAGGCATATGAATACGCCGACGCCATGCTCACCGAGCGAGACAAGCCTTGAACTTCGACCTCTCGAACTCTTCCTTCGATCTCGAATGGTGGATCGAGGGGACGCGCTATGCGCGGGTCAAGACGGCGGAATCCGGTGATGGCTTCGCCTATTTCTGTGAAGCCTGCGAGGCTGTATGGGCGGCGAAGTACTTCCCGAACCGAGCAGTGATCAAGTTCTATGGGGCCTGTGCCCGCCATCCCCCCGCGAGGGGAGAGGTCCCAGGATCGCTGATCCTGTGGTGGCACGACGAACTCGAGCGGATGCCAGCCGCTCTAGTAGAGCGGGAATACGCTCTGCATCTGGCTCATTATGAAAGGGAAATCCATGAGCGCGACACGCTCGAAAGACAAGCAGCCTGAACCGACCGTTACCGAACAGATCGAGGAGCTCAAGTACGAAATCGAGGCGATCATGCAGACCATGCAACAATGCCTCGCGGGGATCAAGGCGAGACTGGACAAGCTGACATGAAAATAAAGGTCTTCATCCACGCCCAGTACAACGAGTACGAGAAAACCTTCTCGTATTCGGCGCACTACTGTGACATGGAGGAGTACGGCTATACCCTCCTCGAAACCAGAGAGCTCGAAGTGAAAGAGCCAAGCTACGAGGCCCTCGTCAACAGAACTGTCAAGGCCCTCCGAAAGAAACAGGAGAAGGTCCTTGCGGTAGCACAAAGCGAGTACCAACGAGTACAAAACACAGTGGATGCGCTTCTGTGCCTCGAACACAAGGTGGCGCCCCCACCTGCTGAAGAGGAGATTCCCTTTTGAGCGCCGTCCTAGCGCCCGCGAAGAGCCCGCTAGTCGGCCCGAAGATCTTGCTCATGGGCGAGGGCGGCAATGGCAAGACCCACGCCATCCGAACGCTGTGCGACGCAGGCATCAAGCCCTATGTTATCGCCCTCGAACCGGGCTACGAAGTCCTCGGAGATGTTCCGCCCGCGAAGCTTGGCTGGCGCTATATCCCCCGGCCCGCGGGAGACTGGGCCAAACTCACGGAGGACGCCCAGCGGATCAACACCCTAACCTACGCCTCGCTAAGCCAGCTCCCCGATCCGAACCGGGGGAAGTACACCCGCTTCGTCGATATCCTGTCCGCGCTGTCGAAGTTCAAGGATGATCGGACGGGCGAGGAACTCGGCGCGGTGGACACATGGGGGACGGGCCGCGCCATCGTCATAGACCACCTCTCCGAGCTCGTCCGGGCAGGCATCGAGCTCACCGTGGGCGGGAAGCCCGTCATGAGCCAGCCCGAATACATGGTCACACAGAACAATATCGAGAACTTGCTCAGGCAGCTCGTTACCGTGACCCGGTGCTGGGTCATCGTCATAGCCCACCTCGACAGGATACTGGATGAGGTCGGCGGCGGCACCAAGATCATGCTCCAGAGCTTGGGCAAGGCCCTGTCCCCCAAGCTCCCCCAGATCTTCTCCGATGTCATCCTTGCGAACAGAGAGGGAAAGAAGTTCACCTGGAGCACCGCCGCGAGTGGGGTTGTGCTCAAGACCCGCAACCTCCCGATCGAGGACGGTATGCCTCCGTCCTTCGGCCCGATCGTCGAACGCTGGAAGTCGAGAGGCGGCATAATCGAGTAACACGGCGACCGAGTCCGCAACCCGGCAAACCTAACCTTAACCACAGGAGTAACCGTATGTCAGCATTCGACCCGCAGGAGTTTCTCAACAGCCCTCAGCAAGCCTCGTTCGACACCCGTTTCCCCTTGCACAAAGCGGGCGACTGGGATGGCTATATCGGCAGCGGGGACAAGGATATCGTCATCCGGTCCTTCGACTCGACCGACAAGGACAGCGGCCAGCCCGTCACCTACACCGTGATGGAGGTCGCGCTGTACACCGACAATCCTTCCGCCGTAGGCGAGGGCGGCACGGCGCCCGCCCGCTGTCGTTGGACAGGCTTCCTCGACATGGCGCCCGACGGGAAGAGTCTCGACCTCGCGCCCGGGAAGAACCGCCAGCTTGGCTACTTGCTCACCGCAACGGGCCACCAGGACAAGACCGGCAAGCAGATCAAGCCTTGGAGCAAGACCTCCCTCGCGGGCGTCCGCGTGAAGTACCGAGTCGGCCACAGCCCAAACAAGAAGACGGGCGAACTCCAGGCCGATGTGACGCAGGTCGCTGCTCCGGTATAGTCAAATGGCATCCAAGACATATTGGTCCTGGAAGGGAATGATTAACCGGTGCTATGATCCTCTTTACCACGCCTACCACAGATATGGTGGAAGAGGATTAACAGTAGTCCAGCGCTGGTGGAAGTTCGAGAACTTCTTGGCTGATATGGGAGAAAAACCGGCTGGACTTACGCTAGAGCGCAAAGACAACGATAAGGGATATTTCCCAGAGAACTGTGTGTGGGCCACTTGGGCCGCACAACAGAAGAACAAGGGTACCCTAACTCGCGTAAATACCTCAGGTATCAATGGGGTGTTCTATCGTAGAAGCAGCAAGTCTTGGATTGCCCGCGAAGGTGGGTCACGACGCCTTCAGTTGTATCGGGGACCAGACTTCTTCGAAGCTTGTTGTGCGAGAAAGTCTTGGGAGGCTCAACAATTGAGACATCCCGTCTGAGTACGGAGGGTCTTTCCTCTTCCCATCCGCAGACGGTTTCCGCTCCCACAGCTCGTTATCCTCCCCTTCGGGCCGTGGGGGGCCTTTTTAGATCGGACACAATGCAAATCATCGAGATAGCGAAGATCATCATCCTGTCGAACCGGCAGCGCAGAGAGTTTGATCCAGAAAGGCTCCAGGGGCTCCAGTCCAGCATCGGGAAGGTCGGCTTGCAAAATCCAGTCGTTGTCAGAAGGCCCAACGGAACGGAAGCAGTTTTAGCCTTGAGCCCTAACGGGGAAGAAGGCACGAAGGCGCTTCTGGCGAAAGATGACTGGTGGGTGCTCGTGAGCGGGGAGCGAAGGCTCCGGGCCGTGAAAGATATGAATGAGTTTGGCGAGACCGTCCGCTATGAGGGGCGCCCGATTGCGCCCGGCACCATCCCCGCGACCCTCGACACGGAGCTCCAGCCCCTCCCTGCCCGCAGAGCCGAGCTAGAGGAGAATCTCCGTCGAGACAACCTCTCCTGGCAAGAGGAGACCGCGGCAATCGCAGAGATAACCCAAGTTGAGAACGATCTCGCCAAGGCGGAGGGACGGCCCGCGCCCTCGACCTCCGACCTCGCAGATGACTACCTCACGCCCAAGCGTGGGGGCATGAAGGACTCCTCCGGAGATGCTCAGTATGCCATCCGACTCCTTGTGGCGCCGCACCTCAGTGACCCTGATGTTGCGAAGGCAAAGCATGTGGACGAGGCCATTGGCATTCTCAGACGGAAGGCGGATGCTGCGCGCTATGCTGAAATGGCGCGGGTTGTGGGCGCATCGTTTTCGGCAAAGGACCATACCCTCCTTCAGGGTGACTGCATCGCCCTCATGGCAGGGATGGCGCCCGCGAGCTTCGATGTCATTCTCACAGATCCGCCCTATGGGATCGACGCACAGGATTTTGGTGATGCGGGCGGGCGGCTTGTCTCGCAGACGCATGGCTACGATGATGTGGGCGGGGAGGCGTGGGAGACCCTGATGCTGGAGTTCGCCCGCCAGTCTTGGCGCGTCGCCAAAGAGCAAGCCCACGCCTATGTCTGCTGTGATATTGACAAGTTTCACTTCCTGAGCAACCTCATGGAGTCCTTCGGGTGGTATGTCCACAGGACCCCCCTCATCAACTACAAGCTCGATGGCTCCCGCGTTCCCCTTCCGGAGAACGGGCCGCAGCGGAAATGGGAAATGGTGCTGTATGCGATCAAGGGTTGGAAGAAAGTCACCCGCATCTACTCGGACGTTATTGAGACGAGGGGAGATGAAAATCTCGCTCACGGCGCCCAGAAGCCTGTTGCGCTCTTTGAGAATCTGCTCAAGCGTTCTGTCCGGCCAGGGGATGCAGTACTTGATCCGTTCGCGGGCACTGGAACCATCTTCCCCGCAGCTCATGCTCTCTTGGTACGAGCCACCGCTATCGAGCTCGACCCAGTCTATGCCGGTATCGCGGCGGAGAGGCTCAAGGGGCTGAAGTGACTGCGGACTTCATTGAGTTACTGGAGGATATCGAGGAATACCTTGAGGACTGTCAAGATATAACCGACAGTGGCGGGCCAAACAGAGCGATGTCCTTACTGTATAGGCTCCAAGAACTGAAAAAGAAGGAGATCACATGACCCCCCCCATCACAGTCTCCATCGAGACGATCTGGAGCGACGGGCTGTGGTCCTGGCGTCCCGACATCCTCTATCTCCGTCTTCGCTACCGCCACTGGCATACCTTCGCGGTGTCGTGGGGGAGATGGGGGGCGAGGATTGTTGTTCAACTTCCATGGCTCAAGGAGCTTAAATGAGCGAGGATCTCCAAGAAAAGAAACACCGCCTAAGCCTAATCTCCCCCGCACAAAGGCACAGGGTAATGCAGCTGTGGTATGCTGGGGAGAAAACAGCCTATATTGCTGACAAAGTAGGGATAGATGTAACATCTGTCTCCAGAATCGTCCGAGAATATGAGGAGCTTCATTCATGAGCGCCACCACCAACCCCGAAGGCGAGCGCTGTGAGAATTGTAAGTTCTTCTTCCAGACCGAGCCCGACCGCGAGCTCAATCGGCAGACCGTGTGCCGTCGCTATCCCCCTACCGGCATCGCTGTGAACAACCCTCGCGGAGGGATGGCAACAATGGCGTTCTTCCCCGCGATCACGATAACCTTTTGGTGTGGGGAGTGGGCTCCAGGCAAGGTCATTGTGAAGCAATGACCCTCCCTCTCGGGAGCGGCAACCCGAACGCCAAGATCTTTATCGTAGGGGAGGCTTGGGGCGCGGACGAAGCGCGGGCGGGCAAGCCTTTTGTTGGGATGAGTGGGATGGAGTTGGACAGAATGTTGCATGAAGTGGGCATCATGCGATCCGACTGCTACACTTCGAACGTAGTGAATGCCCAGCCCGCGGGCAACGACATCAGGGCGTGGATACCGCTGACCAAGCGGGAGATCACCCCCGACTGCATTCGCCTCCGGGACAGGATGGTCAAGCCTATCCTCCTCGCGGGCTATCATTCACTCTTACGGGAGCTCAGCCTTGTCAAACCTACCCTCATCCTTGCGTTGGGGAACACGCCGCTCTGGACGCTTACGGGCCGTTGGGGTATTACGAAGTGGAGGGGCTCACAGCTTGTCCAGAATGCAGCGGACCTTACGGACGCGATCCCGAATCCGCCTGTTAAAGTTATACCGACGTATCATCCAGCAGCTATCCTCCGGCAGTGGGACTGGCGGGCGGTGGCGCTTAACGATCTTCGACGGGCCAAGCGGGAGTCTACGACGCCAACTTACAGAGTTCCTGACTGGACCTTCATCATCCGGCCTGGGCTCGCCCAAGCCCTCGGTACATTAGGAGCACTCTATGAACGATGTGAGCGAGGACCTACGCTTCTCAGCTTCGACTTGGAGACACGGGCTGGTCATATTGCCTGTGGTGGTCTGGCATGGGACCGTAACAACGCACTGTGTTTGCCCTTCATGTGTGTTGAACAGCCTGATGGTTACTGGCCCGAAGAGGAAGAAGCTCTTATCCTTGCGGAATTGTATCGAGTCCTTACTCATCCCAACACCCGCGTCCTCGGCCAGAACCTCCTCTACGACTGTCAATATACCTGGCGGCACTGGCACTTCATCCCGAGGGTGACATTCGACACGATGATCGCGCATCATACCGCCTTCCCAGGCCTCCCCAAAGCCCTCGACTTCCAGTCCTCGATGTACTGTGCCCATCATGTCTATTGGAAAGAGGACGGCAAGCTCTGGAAGCCAGAGTATGGCGAGGACCAGTTTTGGAAGTATAACTGTGAGGACGCCGTCCGCACCTTTGAAATAGCCGAGGCCCTTGGTGTCCGTCCTTAGCTCCCTCGGCCTAGAGGACCAAGCTGCCTTCCAGATGAGGCTGTTTTGGGCCGCGTTGCGGGCCATGCAGCTCGGCGTCCGGGTCGATCTCGAGCGTCGGGCGCAGATCACAGCCGAGCTGGGCCTCGCCATCGAGGGCTGTGACAAGTTCATAGCCGATGTTCTGGGCCACCCCCTCAATGTCCGCTCCAGCCCGCAGATGGCCGGTCTGTTCTATGGCGACCTCGCCCAGAAGCCTGTGATGTCTCGGGCGAAGAAGGGCCAGCCTTCGCATGTCTCTTGTGATGACGAGGCCCTTCAAGTCGTGGCGAAGAGGGAGCCCTTGCTCCGCCCGCTCGTGGATAAGATTCTCCATCGCCGCTCGCTCAGCGTCCTCAAGACCTCCTTCGCGGAGGCTAGGCTTGGGGAGGATGGGAGGATGCGTTGCTCTCTCAACATCTGCGGGACGGAGACATTCCGCCTTTCATCGAGCCAAGACGCCTTCGGCTCGGGCCTCAATCTCCAGACCATTCCCGACGAGAATACGAAGGCCAGTGTCAAGGCGGAGCGCCGAGGGGAAAGCATCCCGAACATCAAGTCCATGTTCGTGCCCGACCCTGGCTATACCTTCTTCAACCTCGACCTCGACCGGGCCGACCTTCATGTTGTGGTGTGGGAGGCGGACGACTCCGAGCTCAAGGCCGTCCTCCGCGAGGGCGCAGACATCCATGCGGAGAATGCGAAGGTCCTCGGCTGCGACCGCGAGCTTGCGAAGAGCTTCATCCATGGGACGAACTATGGCGGGTCGAGCCGGACGATGGCGATTGTGTGCGGCATATCAACCCACATCGCGGACGCCTATCAACGCCGATGGTTCTCCGCCCATCCCGGCATCCGTCGATGGCATACCGAAGTCGAGCGCAGGCTCAACGCCACGCGGGAGGTTCATAATGCCTTCGGGTATCGAAGGCACTACTTCGGGCGGATCGAAGGATTGCTCCCAGAGGCGCTGGCCTGGATACCTCAGAGCACAGTGGCCTGTGTGATAAATCGAGTGTGGGTGAGCATCCTAGACGCCATGCCGCAAATACAGATCTTGCTACAAGTACATGATTCTTTGGCAGGGCAATACTATACTGCCCACGACTTCTTCCATCGTCCAGCCATCATGGCGAACTCTCTTATCCCAATCCCCTATCCCGACCCTCTTATCATCCCAACCAGCCTGAAAACGTCGCCCGTCTCTTGGGGCTCGTGTGCGTAACTTCGATGACTGGCTCACTGCCTACGTCGATTATGCCTCCTTCACCGAGGCCCCCCGCCGCATGCACTTCTTCAGTGGCGCCGTGGCGGTTGCGGGCGCCCTCCGGCGGAAGGTCTGGATCGAGCAGTATGCGTTCCAATGGTATCCTAACCTCTATGTCCTGCTCGTCGCGCCGCCCGCCATCGTTTCGAAGTCCACAACGGCTGACCTCGCAATCAAGCTCCTCCGGAAGGTCCCGGGTATCCAGTTCGGCCCGGACGCCATAACGTGGCAGGCCTTGGTCACATCGTTCGCGGCGAGCGCGGAGTCCTTCCAAGTCGGGGAGCAATGGCACAAGATGTCGGCCATAACCTCCTGTGCGACGGAGCTAGGCAACCTCCTCGATCCGCGGGACCGACAGCTCGTTACGAACCTTATCACCCTGTACGACGCCCGCGAGCTCTTCGAGAAGGTCACCAAGATGTCGGGGAACGATGTTGTAGAGAATGCGTGGTTCAATCTCATAGCGTGCACAACGCCGAGCTGGATTCAGGAGAATGTGCCCGAGGGCATGATCGGGGGCGGGCTGTCCTCCCGCATCCTCTATGTCTATGCGGAGCGGAAGGAGAAGCTCGTGGACTGGCCCGCCGACGCCGTTCCGGCAGGGATCGAAGATACCCGCTTCAAGCTCATAGCCGACCTCGAACACATCTCCCTGCTCGCGGGTCCATTCAGTGTCACCCCTGAGGTCAAGCAATGGAACAAAGAGTGGTACGCAAAGCACTTCAACGGCGGATCGAGCTTGGCCGACGAGCGCTTTGGCGGCTATGTCAGTCGAAAGCAGACGCACATCTACAAGCTCGCTATGATAATATCAGCCGCCCAGAGAGACACCCTCGTGATCGAGCTCGGTGACGTGGTGGCTGCCAACACTATGATAACAGACCTCGAAGCCGAGATGCCCAGGGTCTTCGCCCTCGTGGGGAAGACGCCCGAGACCCGACAGGCCGATCGCTTCATCGAGTTCATCCGACGGCGCCAGACCGTGAGCTATGAGGAAGCCTATCGCTACCTCCATGCTTTCTTCGCGGACCCGAAGCAGATCGAAGGGGTGATGCTTGCGGCGGTCCGGGCGAACTATCTCGGGTATGAGAGGGACAAGGAGCGGATTGTGGCGTTTACATGGAAGGGCGGGACGAAACCGTAACCGGATATGATACCATATCCATGACCGTAAAGATTTCAGTCGATCAAATGTTGACGCGGGGCCTCGGCTTCTGTTGCCCCTACGCCGGGCTCGAAGCGAACCGCGCGATCTCCTGTGCCATGCTCGGCCTGCGCCTTGGCGTGAGCGGGCGGGCGATCCAATACAAGTACGAAGCCCTCGCCTCTGGCGAGATCCGCTGTGAACGTAACCGAGGATGTATGAAAGGAAGGCTCGATGCCCGCGCCGCTAAGAACGTGTGAGACTTGCAAGCATTATGTCCCCTACAAGGATTCCGAGCTCCTCCGGGAGACCTTCGGGAAGTGTACCTCGGGCAAACGCCCGGGCTATGTCAACTTCGCAGAGACCTGTCGGATCGCAACGGATCTGTGCGGCCCGGACGCTCTGTGGTGGGAGCCCAAGCCGCCCGCCTTCGAGGTCGTGGAGGACGGGCCGCAGGAGCTGGATTGGGAGGACGATGACGACGACAGCTAGGGCGTACCGACTATCGAACCCCAGTTACTCCCGTTCCAGCGCCACCACAGCCCGCCGCTCTGATGTGCATAGATGATCTTCGCCTTGTATAAAATCGTGTCGAAGCCGCTCCCGCCTGAGTCCACTGTATTCACGAACGCATGCGTGCCCACCTTGGTCCAAGTTAACACGGCCCCCGACGCATCGATCTGGACCAGCTGCGTGAGTGGTGGGATAGTTGAGCCATCAGGGGACTCGCCGGTCGCAGGAGGAGGAGGCGGCGGCGGCGTCACCACTGGCGGCGGTACTACCACGGGAGGCGGGGCCAACGGCGGAGTCACTGTAACGGTCAACGTCGCAAAGATGGGAGCATAGACCACGGTCGTAACTGCGCTAGCAGGGATGGCAAATGGCGTCGGCAGCGTGTAGGTCGTGACGTAGCTGCCAGCCAGATCCGCAGCGCCCGCCGTGGTCCCGACCTGCGTGAATCCGGTTCTAACCTTCGCCACGGTCGCCGCCGCTGCCTGCGGGGGGAAGATCAGCGTTATCGAGGTCTGGAAGATCGAGGGAACGGGCAGCCGCGCGATCTCCACATCCCCCGCCGTAACGAGCGCCGCAAAGTTCGTGTACTTGATCCGGCTGTCGAACGGATTCAGCAGCGAGTACGCATTCGGGTAGGTGAACGTCTGTGCAGCGGCACTGCTCAAAAATCCGAGAAGCAACCCCCCGCAGAGAACCGATCGAATAAAAGATAGTCCTTTGAACACCGCACGCAGACATGAACGTGCCGTGTTACAACCATCGACGTTCCTTCCCCCCCTACGCAGGAGGCTTTCTCGAACTTCGTTCCGCCGCATGAGCATATGAATCCTTCCGGTCCGTGTGCAATTCGATGCAGGACAATATGAATGTTTGGCGGGCTCCCCATTATTTCTCTCGAATCGTACCAGTTGCATAGCCCCGCGAGCGCAAGCACTTGTTAATCTCGGTGAAGCTTGCCTTCCGCTTCACCTGCGTCACTTCGGCTGGATGCTTGAGTTTCGCCTTCGCCACCGCAGCGTTCGCCGCAGTTTCACCCTGCTCATTGCACTCCCGAATATCCTTCTCGTGTTTGGACTCCGCAGCGAAGGCGGATAGGGCGATGAAGGCAAGTAGTAGGATACCAATCTTAACAAGGCGCATGTTTCTCTCCTCAGTGTGACAGCTTGAAGTAGTAAAACGCGACTGACGAGGCGCCAGCCACGAACGAGCAAACCAGCCACAGAACGAATCGTATCGCCTGCCGCCCGGCGATGCGCTCGAGATAAAGATCTTGTGCCTTTGAGAAAGCGTCGCTCCCCAAGAAGACAGCGAGGGCGGTGGCGATACAGGCCTCGACTCGGGCGGTTTGGGCGTCGGAGAAGACTGCGACAGCCCGTCGATCCGTTGCAACAAGGTCATTCGCGATGTACTCCTTGATAATGAAGATGTCATCTTCGAGCTTGCGGACGGCGTCGAGGATAAGGCGGGGATCATCACTGAGTCCGCTCATAGGAGAGCGCTCCGCCCGCGCAGGCTAAGGCCATCACGATCAGTGCGGCAACGGGATGAGACAAAACGGCAATCTCCGTCCCCGCGAAGGTCAGGATGACCATAAGCGCGATCCCCAGTGCCACTTCATCCCCGCTGCAATGAATAGAAGGCTGACCTCCAGCCCGACGATCCACTCCCCCACAGGCCAGCCAGCGACGTAGTCGCACTCGCTGACCCCAGAGGGGACTGGTCCATCGACCAAGGCTTGACACACTGCGATCTGCCCGCCCTCCAGCATCCCAATCCACATCGCTGCGACGGCGAAGTAGCCCCGAACCCGGGTTCGAAGGACCGCGCATAGGACTACCTCCCACGCTCCCCCCAAGAGATAGAACCACTCCGAGGGGGAGAATCGAGTAACCTTCGACAGGAAGAAGGAAGTATCATGCCGAAGGAACACACCAACGAGGAGAATAGCGGCGAGCCATCGCACTACTTCGGGCCGGGTCCGCCCCCCGACTCCGGCGAGGGCGTCGTGCGGGCCTTGTCGATATCCGCGAGGAGGGCCGTTCGGGCAAGGGAATATTTCGCCCGCGAGCCGTCCAGCTCGGCTTCGGAGACATCCCGCCCTTCAGCGTGGGCGGTCTGGAGGAGCTGTCCGAGCTCCTGAGCGTGCTCCAGCGCGAGCAGTATGAGGTCAACGGTGAGCTTGTTCATTGTTTCTCCTTAGTAGCGAGGTAGGCTTGGAGGGCGGTTAGGGCAGTGATCGTCGCGCCGAGCTTCGTGCTAGCCGCGATAGGGTCAGTCTTGCTCATCGAGCGGGCGACATCGAGCGCAGATACGAGATTATCCGCCTGCTTGAGGACGTTCTCCGCGTCGTCGGGAGTGATCTTTCGGGCCACAAGGACCGCCGAAGTCCCGCTCACGATCGCTCTGGCGGTGGTATAGCCAGCCGCAAGGCGCTCGTTAAACGTCGTGGGAGTCGGGACACCAAGGGCGGCGCAGCCCGCGGCGAGGAGGAGGAAGAGGTAACACAATCGCTTCATCATACGGTGGGTCCTTTCGGGTCTGGTGAGGGGGCGGGCGGAGGAGGCGCAGGCGGTGCCGAGTCTCCAGCACGCTGTCCCCGAGTCGTGGACGCACTGGCTCCGTAGTAGAAGGATAGGACCATCAAGAGGGCCGCATCGAGGGTTCCGAGGATGCGCCCGAGAAGGACAGCGTCGATGTCGGGCTTGTGCCCGAACATCACGGCGCCCTCCATCAAAAGGGTAATCATGACCACAAGTATAGCAATTCCATCGACCACTCGCAAGTCCTTCATGGCCGACCTGTTACGATCGTGTCGAACTCTTCGAGGCCCGTCGTCACGTTCATGAACTCCTCGAAGCCATGAGCACTATCACCGATGGCCGTGACGCCATCCATTCGGGTGAAGCTCTCTGCCACGCACACACACGCAAGGCTGTCGACCTCTTTATTCCCCTTATGGAACAGCACCCTGTCGTGGCCCGGGACGATGATCTGGAAGGTCTCATACCCTCCATGGTGGTAGAAGTCCCGCTTGCATTTGTAGGTCCCATTGCGAAGGACGGTCGAGAGGTCGTCGAAGGTTCGCTCTACGCTCACCGCAAACGGGCGGGTATCCCACACAAGGGCGCTGAAACACCCATCACTCCGCACAGCGACAGTCTTGAGCTCCATCATTTGCCTCTCCTTTTCTCAAGTTCCTCAATACGCCGCATAAGATCAGATTTATCCCGCGCGGCGTCCTTCCCAGTATAACGGTCCTCACTCTTGGAATTGACATACTTCTCCATCGCTTCGAGCTTGTACTCTAACACGCTGATTCGCTCATTCCTCGCTGCGAATGTCCGGTTGATGTCGTCGAACTTGTTTAGTATCCAGCCGCCCGACCCACCAAGCACGGCAATGATACCAACCACACCACCAATGCGCTTGAAACCGTTTCCATTATTTTCCATTCAGAACCTCACCTTCATCTGCGCCGCCACGACGGGGGAGATGTTGCCTACCTTCGGTAGGCCCATAATGTTGAGCCCGACATTCTTCCCCTCGTAAGACATCATCGGAGCAAGCATTGGAAACATCCCTCCGTGGTGCATGTCAGGATAGCCGTTGATCGCGCCCGCCATGAGGCCCGCCCGCAGGCCCTCGACGGAATCGAGCGGGCGCCCAAGCAGGGCCATCCCAAGATAGCGACTCTCCCGATCGACGCTGTTTCGGAAGAGCCCCGCAGCGACCTTCGCCCGCGGGGAGATATCATACTCTGCGCCGAGGCCGGTGTTGTTCTCATTGTAATTCGCCGCCCTGTCTGTATGATAAGACTGGAGGCCCGAGGGCGAGAGCCAAAGCTTGGAGGGATCGAAGGAGTCCATCAGACGAGGGCGACGCTTTGGATTACACCAGCGTTGTTGTAATAGAGCTTAGTCGTCGCGCCACCAGTGTCTCGCCAAACCGTCCAACGCCCAGCTGCTAGATCAAGGGTTGTCGGGGCTGCACCACCAGAGCGGGCTATGCCATATACCCCTCCGGACCCTGAGCCAATAACAACAGTGTCTGTTATACCATTGGTCGTGCCAAACCCCACCAGCCCCACATCAGCACCATTGTCATTCCTTCTGCCATTGATTACAGACGAGTAGGGAAGGTTTATGTTTCCAGTCAGGGCTGGGGTAGCCCCTTGCGATAGAAGGCCTGCTATGACAACGGCGGGCGTAATCGCCAGACTCCCCGCCGTGGTCGAGATGGTCGGGTTCCCGCCGTTCGAGCCGGTGACAGTGATGCTGCGGGTGGCGGAGGCGGTGTGGAGGATTTGAAACTGCGTTAAGACGGATCCAAAAATGTCGGTTACAAATGAATGCGTCCCCGTCCCCTTACTCCCGAATTGTGTGCCAACGTTCGTTGAAGCCCCGGTTGAGTAGAGCTGGGCCGTCCCTGTGTTGCTCTGAACCTGAAAGAAGTCAACGCCCGCAATATGTGCAACAACAAATCCTGTCGTCCCATTATTCGTCTTGAGCGACAGCGGTCCGGTGGTGCCGGAGTCGATGATGGGGGTGAAGACGGAGGCTATACGATTAGCTGGCCCTCCAACGACAGCCGCATTGTCTGCCACAGGAAGTAATGAAAACGGCGAAGAGCCACTGAAGACCCAACGGGTTGCGCCAACTGTTTGAACGCCAAAATCAAGTACAGTAGTTGTCCCCACCAGCGGCGTCACCACGCTCATGGAGGCGGTGAGGGTCGGGACCGTAATCCCTGTGCCTGCGGGTATCACTAACCCCGTCGCGTCGAATCTTGCCCGCTGCACTCCCGCCACCGTCACCGCGAGCTCGCTCACCGCGCTTCGATACAGCCCCGTCCCTGTATCCGAGACATTGATCGCGGGCGTCCCGACGCTTCCCGCAATGGCGGTGATCCCGACATTTGTTGCCCTGAACCCTCCGAAGGGTATGTTCGCCGTCGCGACCTGCTGCCCGTCCTTAGTCAGGCAGAGAGAGAGCCCCGTCGCAATGTCGTTGATGACGTTGTTGTAGTGAGTGGACGATATAACGGTCTGTGTGACCGCTGGGAAGTCCGCTCCAGGGGCCGAATAGACGCCTGCGCCGTTGAATGGAATGATATTCTCCTAGTACTGTTGGGTGACAGCGGCCGCCGGTGCGCCCGAAACGATCGGGTAGCCTGTCCTTTGGAGGAGCTCGTCCACGAGCCGCTTCCGCACGGAGATTGGCTTGTCCGCCAAGGCGGCAGCAAGCTCTTGAGGATTGAGATACTGGTGGCCCGCCAAGGTCGTAACCCTGTCCTCAAGATTATGGCCGAGCTTCTTCGCAACCCAGTTAGCGATCATCGCGGGACGGGAGAGGAGGTTGGGCAGGAGATTGTCGGGCTGCATGCCCGCCCCGCCGAGGTTGGTCCCCCGAGCTAGGCGCTCGAACTGGGCCTTGCGCCCGAGGTCGGAGCCCACGGCGTTGACCGCTCCAAGCTGTTCTGGCGTTAGGATGTCTGCGAGGCTGCGGCTCGGCCCGCCAACCTCAGACTTGATCAGGCTCTCCGGACTCCGCACAGCACTAGCGTAGCTTGCGGCCCGCTCACTCGCTCCGAGGGGGGCGACGAGCTTGTCTTGGAGACCCTGGCCGACCTCCATCTGGTTTATGGGCTTGCTCATCTCGGAGAAGCGGGCGCGGGCCGTAGCGTAGGCGGGGTTCTTGTCATCCATCCACGCGGTGAGCTTGGCCTTCACACCTTGGACCGCTTCCTTCTCCGTCGAGGCAAGCGCCGTGTCCCCCGTCCGGGAGAGCTGTTTGTCTAGCCCAACCTTGACATAGTGGAGGAACTGGGTTAGGTTATCCTTCGCGTTAATCCCTTTCGATGCCGCAAGGTCGATAGCGTCAGGGATCGCTCGCTTGAAGAATGGGTCCCCTGCGAGCTTGGCGAGCTCGGGGGTAGCCCGTACAGTCTCCGCAAAGGCCTTGCCGTAGTTAGTTGCAGCCTCGCCCGCCCGTGCAGCCTCCGCCGCCGCGAGGTCCGCGGGTGTCTTGGCAATATCCCCGATGGCTGCAGCCCGCGCAGCCTCCTGTTCCCCAGCCCGAGCGACGAACTGGCCCGACACCGCAGGGGCTGTGGACACTGCCTTCTGGTGTGCTGCGAGGGCGGAGGCCTCAGGGATGCCCGCCGTCGCCTCGCCTGCCGTCGGGGCGGACCCAGGTACGAGCTCGCGGGCGGAGGCTAGAGCCTGTGCGACCTTCTGTTTGGCTGGGCCGAGGAGCTTGTCTTGGAACCGTCCGAGGATGGCCTCCGGCCCGCCCGGAAGGATGGGCTCGACAGCCTTGTAAGCTGTGCTGAACAATCCCTTTGTGAGGGCGCCCGCGGGTGGCAGGACCGCCCCTACGGCTGCGCCCGTCCCGGTCTGGAGACCTTTCTCCTTCCAGAAGTCACCCTTGCCCTCTGTTGGCGTCAGCGCCCCTGCCGTTGCTCCTGTTGCGGCGCTCCCCACAGCCTTCTGGAGGAGGCCCGCTCCCGCAGGAATAAGCTTCCCCACCTTGAGCACGGCGGGCGAGGCGACCTGCCCCGCTATCCCCGCGATGTCGAGGCCCTTGTCCCCATAGGCTTCGCGCCCGCGACCGATCAGTTCTCCTGTCGCCTTCGCACTCTCCCCTCCAGGCAGGCCGAGGTGGGAGCCGAGCTCGAGCAGGCCCCGGGCGGGTTCGAGGAGGAAGCGGCCCGGAGCGCTGCCCGCGAGGAGCTCAGCGGGCGTAGCCCCTGCAGTAGCCCGAGCCCCTGTCGAGATCGGGTCGGAGGCAATGCGCTCAGCAGGAGCCTGATTCATCCTCCCCACGCGGGCGATAAGCTCCGTCTGGGTTGTGCCCTCTGGCACGTTAGTTACGACTGTTCCGTCAGGGAGGCGAACGTCCATTATTTGGGCAAGCTGTTGAAGTCAATCACGCCGCCGGGCTGGTCCGATGCCCGGCGTTGCGGACGGCCCGCAGCAGTCAGCCCCTCCTGTGTAAGGAACTTGTCGAAGTCTTGCTTCCCCGTCGAGGCGATATACTGCTGTCGCAAGCCGCTAAGCTGTCCCTTCATAAGGTCACGATACTTCGCCATAACCTGCTTAAGCTGCTCAGGGCTGTTGGCGCGGGAGATTGTGTTCGCTGCTTCTTCCCGATCCGCTACGCCTCCACCTCCACCAATGACGGCCTTCACAATCTCGTCCCCGACGATCTTCTTAATCGCGGAGAACTCCGTCGGAGCGGGCTGCCCGAGCTGCTCGGAGACATAGTTATAGAGCTGATTGCCCGGGCGGAAGCTCATGTTTCCAAGGTTCTCTGCCGCCTTATCGAGCGTGTCGAGGTGATTCAATGCAACATTGAAGGAGCGGATTGTGTTCCCTTGCTTGCCTGACGCGAAGGCGACCTCCGCTAGCTTCCCTGTGTTGAAGACCTTGGAATCATAGCCTGGGTTGATCTCTAGTACTCGGCGCATCACGGCAGCTCCGCCTGGCGCCCTCATGCTATAACCTTCGATGGGCTTGGCTCGGTAGCTCGCAATGAGCTGGGCGTTGGCTTCGAGATCTTCGGGCGTCGGGACACGGTTCGGGTCGAGGGTCTTCTTGAGAGGCTCTGTCTGGGTGTAAGGATTGACAGGGGTGATCTCCCCTCCAGTGTTCTCGAAGGCCATCTTGACGGGCTTCGGGATTGCTCCTTCGGGAGGGTTGCTTGGGTCGTACCACTTGGTTACAGGCGTCCCTTCTGGCGAGGTCGACTCGTATGGATGATATACTGGGCGGGGCGCAATCTGCCGCTCGAGCAGTTTCTCCGAGATCGCCTTGAGAGCAGGCCACTGCGATGCGACCTGCGAGGCTTCGTCGAACTTGCCCTGTCCGGTCAGGTCCGTGACCTGTTTCGTTGCGCCACGCAGGCCCTCGGAGTAGCGGTTCGCGAGCGCAGCCTCCCCTTGATCCACGCCGCTCCCTGCTCCCACTCCCAAGCCCATCTGGGCAACATGGGACAGGCCCGCGAGCGGGCTCATGGGCACAGGTATCCCACCGTAGCCTGTTGGCTGCTGCATGGGCTGCATCGCCCGAAGCATGAGCATGTCGGCAAGGGCCCGCCGACGGTGGAGGCTTGCCGCCTCGCCTTGGAGCTCGGGCGGGTAGGGGCTGACGGATAGGCCGGGTGTACGAGGGTCGAGGATGTCAGAGGCCATATGTCGTGACCGAATATGATACCATATCCATTGACGGGTTCACTAAGATTTTCATGCTGCAGCCGCAGTTCCAAGCATGCTGTATAGCGCCCCTGTCCCGAGCAGCCCATACAACCCGCCCATCTGGCTATTGTACTGCCCCGCCCCGATACCATACTGCTGCATCGCAGCGTTGGCTTGATTCGCGGCAGCGCCAGTATAGTCCACCCCGCCAATGCCCTGCCCGCTAGGCGCTCCTGGGAACGAAGGCATCCCAACCTGCCCGCCGCCTTGGAGGGCACTGATCATGTTGAGAGGGAGTTGACGCTTCGAAAGAGCCTCCGAGACGGCTTGCTGGCGGCTCGACAGTCCCATTCCATAGTCTCGGGAGACCTCGGCCCCGGCCTGAGAGGCCGCAGCGTCGCGGGCATCCGCATAGGCCCGCTGCTTCGATAGGTTGAAATCTCCCATCGAGCGAGAGAATCCCTCCGTCCCTGTCTGGAATCCTTGGTTTGCAAGGCGCGTCCGTTCGGCATCCTCCGCCTGGGAGAACTGTGGATCGAGGTAACGGGCGCTCCGTCCATAGATCGCGTCCGAGACATTCTGCCGCGTCGTGTTGAGCTGATCGCCCGAGGGGAGCTGCGGCATCCCACTGTAGTCAATGGGCGAGGCGTCCAGCCCGCTAATGAGCTTGCCCGCCGCAGTGCCGCTCTGTTGCTGGTTCTGTTGCTGCTGGTTGAAGATGGCTTGCTGCTCGGGCGAGAGCGTAACGGTCGAGGTGAACTGGGGGATGTCGAAGCCAGTGCCTGATTGGCCTGTAGCCGTCCGGTGTGCCTGCTCAGCCTGCCACCGGGACTGCTCGAACGGGCTTAGGCCCTCTGGCATTGTTGCCGCGGCAGGCGCTCCTGCTGATCCAGGTGATATCCCACCCGGCCCGACATGCGTTGTCCCCGTCTGGTTAAACGCGAGGGAGCCCCAAGGAGTATTCGCCCCCTGCATTCCCATCAACCGCTGTACAATCGCAGCGGTGATGTTGCTTTGGCCAGTCTGGGCCGCCGCCCCGGTAAAGTCAGGCGGCTGCGGCGTGTCTGGTTTTGACATCGGACTCTCCAATCCAGCGGCATTCCCGCCGCAGCATTCCATATGCGATTAGAGCATCTCCTGTCGGGAGTGCTTCCCTCAAAATCCCCTCCTCGACAAAGCCGAGGTGGGTGACGAGCTTGCGTAGGCGGATGTTCGAGCGGGCGACGAGGGCTGTGACTCGGTCGCAGTCGAGCTGGACGAACGGGTAGCCGAAAATGTGGGAGAGGAAGTCTGGCGTACACCACACCCGCCCAGGCTCCGCCGCCACATGCATCCAGATGTCGGGCTTGTCATAATGGTTATAGACAAGGACGGCGATAGGAAGGAGGCCCGACACCCGCGCCACGAGGCTTGAGCGACTCCAGTCCTCACTGACCCGACGCCCTGTGCGGGCACAGAACCACGCGAGGAGGGCGAGCCGCGGCTCCGTCAGCATGACATCCCCATTGCGAAGGACGCCGTTCATGTTACCATCCCTGTTCCACGCTGGAGCACAAAGTCTGTCGAGGGCCACTGTATCCCGACTTGGTTCGTTGCGACCCGAAGCAAGAGGGCAAAACAGAATCCTGGCATCACCGCGGCTGTTTTCCAGTCCTTCTGGAGGATGAAATCTGTACTCCAGACATCGACATCCCAGATCGCCGTGTCCCACAGCGCTGTCGCCCCCACGGTGTAGGTCGCGAGGCCCGTGGGTTGACTATCCCCGAAGTCGGCATCCACCCCAATGAGGAAGCCCACCGGTCCGGTAAGGTTGAATATCGGGCGAACGAGCTTGAGCTCCTTTTGGTCATCCGACCCGAAGTAGTTAAATGCTTGCTTCACATCGACGACGATGTTTGTCCCGAAGTCGGACGGCCCAGTCCAAGCCTTCGCCGTGCCATTGGAGCCGCTGCGACAGAAGTACAGCTCCCCATTGAACACAATGAAGCACTCCGCATCCCACCCGCTGAACTGGCACCACTTCTTGGTGATGGTGTTCATGACATACTGCTGATGAGTGCCACCTTCGGCGTTGGGGATGTTGACGATAAGGGCGGACTGCCCAAGATACACCGTAGTCTCCCACCCGAACGCGCTTTGGTAGAGGCGGGCCGCGGTGGTGAAGGCTTGTTCGATCATATTGGTAAGGGCACGGACCCTGTCAATCGCCGCTGTCAGGAGGGCGGCGGACAGCGGGAATGCCCCATTCTCTGTCAGCAGAACCATGTCCCCGCCGAACTTGACAAAGCAGCGTCGCCCGATCGGGCGCCCGACGAAGTACACGCCGACGAGGCTCCAGTCCGTCGAGCTAGCGGGATTCGAGCCGCGGAACACAGCGGCCTCCCCCTCCGAGGTCACAAACACGGCGAGATCGTCCGACCCAGTCCCGCTGTCAATGGTCCAAGTCCCCATCGCCATGACGAATCCCCCCCGAGAGAAGATCGAATTCATCTGGAATTCGACCGCTGCCCCGCCAAGGACGGCGGGCGGGAGATACCAAAACGAGAGTTTCGACTTCTCTATGAAGAACAGGCGGAACTTGAAGATGTTGACGTGGATGATGTTCGACGTTGTCACTCCGGTGACGGCGTGGGCCGAGCCCCCATCCACACTCTCCCAGGTCGCGCCGTCGTAGTAGAGCATCTTGTCCGTGCCATTCACCGCGATGAGGAACTCCGAGCCCGACGCCACAGCGAAGTTGACCCACTGGAGCTTGCCGTTCGTGCAGGTCGCGGTCTCAGCAGCAGGCGCCGCCCCCGACGCGCTCACGTTGTAGATACCAGACGCTGTGCCCGCGAACAGCTTGTTCGACCCTGTCGGACCATTCCAAGCCATCAAGCTCTTGCCGCGGGCAGCCATCCCGGTGGTGAAGTCGGTCGCTCCACCCCTAACCTCACAGTAGGTCGGGCGGGGGAAGATATTGGTCAGGCGGATAGCCTCGTTCTCTTTCATATCCGCGAGGGCGTCCCGGGCGTTCCAGCCTCCAACGGGCGCCGTAACAGACCTCGTCGAGTTGATCGACCCTGTGAGGCTCTCGCGGGCCGTCACAGGCATCCGACGCTCAAGCTGCTGGACGGCGGTTCTCATGGCGGGATGGTGCTCATAAGGGGGATGGTGATGGATGGACGGAAGCCCTCGTAGCCGCCCGCTAGGCTCAACGTCCGACCCGGCCTCTCGCGGGCGAGTTGGTCCTTCACGAGGTCCTCATAGGAATTGAAGTCCTCCGCATAGGCAAAGCCCTTCGTCTTGAGCCACCGCCAAGTCATCCCCGCGAGGACGATATCGTCCTGGAGCCTGATCGTGTCAGTGTCGTTGGCGAAGCGCGAAGCCCCACTCGTCGCCACTCCGAGCAGGTTGATGAAGTTGCTCGTGATGTACTCGAAGGCGACGGTGTGGCCCGCGGTGAGGGCGGGGATGGTGATGAGCTGGTCTCCTCGGAACCTGAACTGGCTATAGGGTCCCGTAATCCCCATCGTCTTGAGGTAGGCCCAAAGCTGCGGATCGAGGGAGCCACAAATCGGGATGCGCTGGGTGCGGTCCCAGAGGATCTCGGGCAGCATATAGCGATAGCCGTTGAGGGCGGCGGGCGAGGAGCCAAAGCCCGCCGCGATAGTGCCCTGAGATTCCGTGCCGAGCGCGGTGAAGGTATATTCATTGAGCAAGGTCTGCCACGGCCCGCGGGCCGCCAGTGCGATACACTCCTCCTCCAGCGTCCGGAGGAACTGCAAGACCCCGGCGTCCGTGCTCCCCATCACAGAGGTCGGGACGGGGAGCCCGCGCCTTCCGGCGAACTCCTTGCAGGTCTGGAGGAGGGTGGCGGTCATGGGCTAGACGGTGGCGGGCACCCGCTTAAGGGCCGTGTTCTCCGCTTGGAGCTTCTCGATCAGCCCGCGCTGGCGTTCGTTCTGATCCTTCAGATCTTTGAACTCTGTCTCGAGCGCCGTCAGGCGGGCGACCGCCGCGCCGATGGATTGGCTCTCCTCGAGCCAGTTCTTCGCCTTCCGCTGGAGCTCCACGATGCCCATGCCGAAGCGGGCCTTGCCCTCCTCATTGAGGGCAGCGAGGTCCTCGACTGTGTGGATATTGAGCGCGATGAGGTTGGTGATCTGGGCCGGGCTCAGAGGCGGCCAAGTCTTGATCGGTGTGCCGTTGAGGGGGAGATCTTCCCCTTTCTTGTACTTGTCATAGGCCCGCTTGTAGGAGTCAACGAAGACATCAGGGATGCGGCCCTCTTGAACTTGGGTGTCGAGGTAGTCCAGCCAGCCTTGGTTGATGATAACACCCTGCTCGTTTCGTGTCGATTCCACCTCGCGCACGATGACATCCTTCGACCCGGGCGGCGTGATCAGGGCGTAGATAATGTCCCGCCCGACGAAGTGCCCTGCCTTGAGGCTCGCGTTGCGATCCTCAATAACTCGCTTCTCAAACCGCACGTAGGCGGGCCGTTCCTTCATCATCTCAGCCATTGGAGTGTCGCTCCTTCCAGAGTTAGAAAACCAGAGGGCCGAAGCCCTCCGGGGTTGATACTGCTATGTGATCTGACCTTGGCTGAACGGATATGCGATCTGGCAGACCGAATATCCTGTCCACGTTCCAGTCAGGGTGATGCTACCCGTCGCGGTGGAGTTCTTGTCGCCAAGCGTCCCCACAGCGGAGCCGGTGTAGACCGTCCGCCCGTCCGGGTCGAGCTTCGCCACAACGGTCGAGGCAGGAATCCCTGTCCCCGACAGTGCCGCCCCAAGGAACAGGCCATCGTACCCGTTCGTCAGGAGCACACCATTCCCGTTCGTGGTCTGGGTGTTGGCGAAGGTCTTGGTGCCGGTCTGCGAGAGGCGGTTGCGGACGTTGACGATCTGCTTGCCCGCGGCGAAAGCCCCAATGGTCCCCACGCCCGTCAGCCCGACGCTCGCATCCGCCGCCACCGTGGCCGAGGCCACAATGGGCGTCAGCCCCACGAGCATGAACCATCCGAAGGTGAGGGTTGCCATCTTAGCCATGGCGACACAAGCAGGGAAGCCCTGATTCGCCGCGTTGGGCATCCCGACCGCGAGGAAGGTCTCGTCGAGCACGCACAGGAGGCGGGTCGCAATGGCACCCGACGCCTTTGCATAGACGAACTCCCCCCATCCCCAGTAGGGATCGACGGCGCTCTGTTTCGTTCCCAGCGCGAAGCGTTGGGTCGTGTCCGGAATGAACCAGTCGTTGAAGGGCTGGTTGCCCGCCGGAGTGTTGAGTGCAGCATACATCTTGGTTTCTCCTTGAAAAGGTTGGCGGGCGCGGGCTATGCCTTCAGCACGGCTTGCAGCCGCCTGTTGGACACGACGAGGTTGCCCTGCCAGATCACCGGGATCACGGTGCCGTCCTGGTTGTAGGGGCGCACTCCGCCCTCTCCATCCAATGGCGTCATATCCGCGTCCTCGTGGACCACGAGCTCGAAGTAGTCCGTGTTGAGCATGTAGCCATGGCTGGTCGGGATGCCCGAACCGCCGTCGAAGATCACAGTGGCGTCCTTGTACTTCATGCTCGTGAAGCCCGCGTTGATCGCCCCGGCGCCCTCCTCGACATACCGCTTCAGCGAGACCTGCGAGAGCTCGAAGAAGGTGAAGTAGTCGTTCGAGAGGACAATGAGGTTGGGCTTGTCGTCCCCGCGGACTTGGTTCAGCCACGCCCCCAGCAGGAACGACTCGAAGGTCGTTGCCGAGAGGGTGATGGCGCCACCGCCTTGGAGAGGGGACGCTGCGGACTGCACGGCGCATTGCCAGAACGGGAAGGCGCTGGAGTCAATCCCGCCCACGGTCCCAGTCCCCGCATCCGCAACCAGCGCTTGGAGCCCGTTGACTTGGTTGGTCAGCGTCCCATCGCTGTACACATCAGCGCTGAAGTTGTTCTTGAACGTGCGGATCGAGTTCTTGATCCTGGCCTTGACCAGATTGATAAGCCTGGCCTGCCCTTTGTTGATCCGCATGGTCAGCCCGTCCGCCACCACATTGACGGCGATCTGCTTCCAGGGAAACTCCGCCGCGGAGATGACATCGCTCTGCGACACGTTCAGCACGTCGAAACCGCTATACCTCTGATAGGTCGAATTCGCGGCGTAGTCCAGCGGCGCGACAATGCTAAGCCCGCCGTCCTCCTTCCGCGTCCTGCCGCTCCTGCTGAGATACGCCAGCAGGGCGTTATTCTTGGAGATGTTGTCCTTGATTTCCGTCGCGTGGTTGCGGAAGGTCGTGGACACCAACTCCGTAAAGGTCGTGTTGGGTGAGGCCATGACACCTTATCCTTTCATTTTCGGTTCTCGATTGCAGCGGCGGTGACGGCGAGTTCTTCCTCCCATCCCCCTTTCGCTGCGCCTGTTGCTTTGTCCGTGGGCTTGCCCCGGACGTTTGCTAGCCTCGCCTTGTTTGCTACCTGTGCAGCGGCCTCGCGTTCCTTCCGTGCCTTGTCTGCGTTCTCCTTGTTGAGGAGTTCGATAGCCTTGGCTCGGGTGGTCGGGTTGGCCCAGACAGCTTGATCATACGCATCCTGAAGGGACAGGTTCCTGTCCGCGTTGAGCAATCGCACGATGTGATCGGCGACGGCATCAAAGTGAGGATGCGCTGGATCGGCGGCGAAAGCCGCGACTTCCTTGTCAATCCCACTCCGCTTCTCAGCGATTTGAGACTGCATGAAACCTTTGAGGTTC
>Ga0137398_10000017_pt1 | contig 42450 bp, 43 predicted proteins | sample czorhiz216metaG_FD_106659 | JGI IMG/M metagenome (GOLD analysis project Ga0137398, IMG submission 106659) | Vadose zone soil microbial communities from Angelo Coast Range Reserve, California, USA - czorhiz2.16 metaG | ecosystem: Environmental > Terrestrial > Soil > Vadose zone | place: USA...
GCCCTCCTACCAACTTTCACCTACCTCCTTTCCTCGTGTATTTGTATTGGGTGATCTGATTTATAGCTTTAGAAACGACTGCGTCGTATGCCTCGGAGTCTTCTCACCCCCTTTGTAGCTTCGATCTAGCAGGAACTACCTGTCTTAATTACTTTTCAGGCATAAACAAAGAACGCCGCCCCGTCAGGCAGATGTCTGCTTCGCATTTGCTGTAGATTCAGTTGCTTGAGACGGTGGCGGCTGTGTGAGAGCAAGTTATTTTGCTCCCAAGTACCCGGCTAGTATACCAAAAAACCCGCTAATGTCAAACGGATTTTTGACCTGGAGCGCTTGGGAGTGCGGAGAATTCGGCGATTCGGATGAAGGTTTGCCGCACCCCTTCGAGGATTCCGAGGCGCCTTTTCCGGGTGGTGGGATCCTCATCCATGACCATGACCGCCTCGAAAAAACGGTCGATCGAGGGCTTGAGGCCCAGAAGATGGCGAAGAAGGGCCCCATAATCGGGCTCGGCGCTCTGGAGGTAGGTTTCAACCGCCTGACGGGCCATTTTTGTCTCTAAATGTAAATCTGCCTCGGCCTTATCGCTGAACGCCTCGGCCCGTTCAGCGAGGGGCTGCCCGGAAACCGCGATTTCCCCGGCAGGAGCGGTGCGGAGGATGTTGGCCGCGCGCCGGTAGCCGATCATGAGCCCCTCGAAGTCGTCGGTCGTCCGGATGGCCTCGATGGCCTTGGCGCGTGCCAGGACATCGAGCGGATCCCCGGGCCTGACCGCCAGAACCGCGGCCGCCGTGTCGTAGGGGATCCCGCGCTCTTCGAGGGCCCCCGCCACCCGCTGGGTCCAGAACTCGGTGAAGTCGGCGCCGCCCGCGCGGATTCCCGCTCGGTCGTAGACGGCCGAGAGCCACGCCGCCAGCGCCACCACGTCCAGACGCAGCCCTTTCTCGAGCAGGATCCGGACAACTCCGTTCCCGGCCCGGCGCAGCCCATAGGGGTCCTGCGATCCGGAGACGGCGAGCCCGGCACGGAAGCCTCCGACGATCACGTCGAGGCGGTCGGCGAGGGCGAGGAGGGTGCCCTCGATCGAGGACGGAAGCGGGTCGGAGGGGCTTCGCGGGAGGATGTGCTCCCGGATCGCCCGGACGACTTCCGCAGGCTCCCCCTGCGCGGCCGCGTACTCCGCGCCGGCCACTCCCTCCAGCGCGGCGAATTCCTTCCCCGACCGGATCATCTCGCTGGCCAGGTCCGCCTTGCTCAGGTAGGCCGCGCGGCTCACGGCCTGCCTCGACTTGGGCGCGACTTGCCGCGCCAGCTCTTCGGCGAGCTGCACGAGGCGCTGGGTGCGGTCGTAGATCGATCCCAGCTTCTCGTGCCACACGATCTGCTTCAGCTCGGAGACCTTGTTCTCGAGGCCCGCCTTCCGGTCGTTCTCCCAGTAGAAGCGGGCGTCCTCGAGCCGCGCGCGAAGCACGGACTCGAATCCCCGGCGGATGGACTCCACCCCCTCGCCGCGCCCGTTCCGGATCGCCACGAAATGGGGCAGCAGCTTCCCGGTCTTCGCCTCGATGGCGAAGTAGCGCTGGTGGGCCCGCATCGCGGTGACCACGATGGGCGCGGGCAGCTCGAGGTAGCGCTCGTCGAAGTGTCCCAGGACGGCGTCGGGCCACTCCACGAGATTGGCGACCTCCTCGACCAGCCCGGGGTCCGACACGGGGATTCCCTGGATGGCCTCCGCCGCCTTGGCCGCGAGCGCGGCCACCTTGTCCTGCCTGAGGGCGGGATCCGCGAGGACCCCGTGCTCCTGAAGCGTCTCGGCGTAATGGCGCGCGCCCTCGATCTCGATCCAATCCGGCGAGAGCGTTCGATGGCCCCGGGTGCGCTTCCCCGACGCGATCCCGAAGGACTCGAACGGCACGACCTCTCCTTCCAGGACGCAGAGGAGCCAGCGGACGGGCCTGGCGAAGCGCGCGCCCCCTTCCCAATGCATGGTCTTGGGAAAGGTGATCCCCGAGATCCAGGCCTGCATGAGCCCGGGCAAGACCTGGCTCGCCGGCTTTCCCGCATCGTGCACGCGGGCCAGGAGATACTCCCCTTTGGGCGTGGTGATGCGCCCCAGTTTCTCCACCTCGATTCCCGCGCCCTTCGCGAACCCCCGGGCGGCGTTCGTCGGATGTCCGTCGGCGTCGAAGGCGACCCTGACGGCGGGGCCCGTCAGCTCGCGGGTCTCGGGCTCCTGGCTCTCCGCCAGGCCCTCCACCAGAAGCGCCAGCCGTCGGGGCGTGCCCACCGCCTTCGCGGAAGCGAATCGCAGGCGCGCCCCGGCCAGGCCCTCCTTCGCCAGGGACTCGAGCTGGCGGAGGGCGGGCGCGATGAATCCGGCCGGAAGCTCCTCGCAGCCGATTTCCAGCAGGAGGGACTTAGGCACGGACGGCCCCCCGGCGCAGGAGTGGATGGCCCAGCTCCTCTCGCTGCTTGAGCCAGGCCGCGGCGGAGCGGCGCGCGAGCTTTCTCACGCGGCCGATGAACCCGACGCGCTCGGTGACCGAGATCGCGCCACGCGCCTCGAGGAGGTTGAAGAGGTGCGAGCATTTGACCACGTAGTCGTAGCCCGGAAGCACCAGACCCGCCGCGAGCAGCCGCTCCGCTTCCTTTTCCATCTTCTCGAACTGCTCGAAGAGGAGCGGCGGGCTTGACTGCTCGAAATTGAACGTGGACCATTCGATTTCGGATTGGAGGAAGAGCTCGTCCCAGCGCATGTCCCGGGACCAGCGCAGATCCATGATGCGATCCACGCCCTGGAGGTAGCAGGCGATGCGCTCGATGCCGTAGGTGATCTCGGCGGTGATGGGCTCGAGGTCGAAGCCTCCGGCCTGCTGGAAATACGTGAACTGGGTGATCTCCTGCCCGTCCAGCCAGACCTCCCAGCCCAGGCCCCAGGCGCCGAGCGTCGGCGATTCCCAGTCGTCCTCGACGAACCGGACGTCGTGGCGCTCGAGGTCGATTCCGATGTGGCGAAGGCTCTCCAGATAGACCTCCAGCACGTCGGCCGGCGCGGGCTTCAGCACCACCTGGTACTGGTAGAACATCTGGAGGCGGTTTGGATTCTGGCCGTACCGCCCGTCCTTGGGCCGGCGGGAGGGCTCGACGTAGGCCGCGCTCCAGGGCTCGGGGCCGAGCACGCGGAAAAAAGTGGCGGGGTTGAAGGTCCCCGCGCCCACCTCGCTGCTGTAGGGCTGGAGCAGCACGCACCCGTAATCCGACCAGTACCGCTCCAGGCGAAGGAGCATTTCCTGGAACGAAGCGGGCGGCTCGACCTTGGGCTTCATGTGCGGTACTGCCCCATTGATTCCGCGACGCGGCTCGCGCGGAGTCCCTCGAAGCGCTCGAGGTGCGCCATCAGGAACCGCTCGACCGCCTTCGCCACTTCCACGCCCGGGTAACGCTCCGCGGCCCATCCCTGCAGCGCGTCCATCGGCGAGGCGCTCAGCGCCACCATCGTCCGGCGGGCCCGCTCCGAGAGGCGGAAGCTTCCCGGCCCTCCCCCGCACGACTCGCAGAGGAGCCCGCCGCGCACCGGGTGGAAGAGGCCGCCCTGCACCAAGGGCTTCCGGCACTCCAGGCAGACGGTCAGCTCCGGCGCGTATCCCAGGCGCTCGCAGGCCTGGATCTCGAATCCGCGCACGATCAGCTCGAGGCAAGCGACCGGCGTCGTGCTCATCGCGCGAAGGGCGCCCGCGGCGAGATCCAGGAGCTCCGGGTCGCCCGATTCCCCGTACGCGGCCCGCTCCAGGAACTCGAGCACCTGGTTCGCCGCGCCGAAGCGGTCGGGATCCTCCCAGAGCCGGGGCAGCGCCTCCACGATGTCGGTCTTCGAGAGAAGCTGGAGATCGCGCGTGAGCTTTCGGTACACCACGGCGTTCACCCGGACCCCCGGCTCCAGCGAGGCGCCGAAGCGGCTCTTGAGCCCGCGCGCCCCCTTGGCGACGCAGCGCAGAAGGCCGAACTCGCGCGTGAAGAGCGAGACGATGAGCGAGGTCTCCCCGAGGCGGTGGGAGCGCAGCACCAGCGCTTCGCTCTGGACGATGGCCACGGCCTCAGACCGTCCCCGGGTTCACGACGCCGGCCGAGACCACCATCTTGAGCGCCTGGTCCACCTTGAGCGAGGTCGGAATCAGGGCCTCCGGAGGGTAGAAGAGCAGAAACCCGGTGGTCGGATTCGGCGCGTGGGGCAGGAAGACCCCGACCAGCGGGCTCCCATTGGCCTCCGTGACGCCGCTCGCGGGCGACGCGGTGACGAAGGCCAGCGCGTAGCGGCCCGCGATCGGATACTCGATCAGGACGACGCGCTGGAAGGCGCCGCGCTTGTCTCCCAGGAGCGCTTCCCCGACCTGCCTCAGCGTGCCGTAGAAGCCGCGGAAGACGGGCACGCGCATCACCAGGGCTTCCACGATGGCGCCCACCTGGCGCCCCAGGAAATTGTTCGCCAGGAACCCCACCGCCAGGATGATGGCCAGCACCGTGACGAAACCCAGACCCGGGATCCCCCCCGGCCGGATGTAGCCGCCGCGGAGGGTGGCGCCCAGCAGACGGTCCACGACGACGAACAGGCGCCAGACGACGTAGACCGTGATCGTCGCCGGAGCGAGAACCAGGAGCCCGGTGAAGAATGCGATGCGGATTCGTTTCCACATGGTGGGTTGGGTTTGCGACCGATTCATGGTTGGGAGATTGGAATTCACGCGGACGATAGATCGGCCATCATAGCATCGGGCCCAGTTCGCGCAAGAGGCGCGACTCGACGGCTCGCATCCTCCTTCGCTCGGCGGGGCTCGCGTGGTCGTGGCCGATGAGGTGCAGGAGCCCGTGGATCACGAGGTGGGCGACCTCGCGCGGGAAGGGCCGCCGGGCGGCTCTCGCCTGCGCTCGCGCCGTCTCTACCGAGATGTAGATCTCCCCGAGAAAGAGGTCGCGGCCCCGGTCGGCGAGATCGCCGGGCTCGGCGAGCGGAAAGGAGAGGACGTCGGTGGGGTGGTCGGTCTCGAGGAAATCCCGGTTCAGGACCCGGATCCGCGCATCGTCGGTGAGGACGAGCGATACCGAGGCGCGCGGAAAGCCCAGGATCCGGAGCGCGCGCCGGAGCAGCGCCCTAAGAGTGGTCGATCTTAAGCCGTGATTTCTCTCCGTGGACGCGACGCTCGTCCTGGGCGCGGCCGCGCCCGGGCGCGGACCGCCCGCGCTCCTCGTCCGCGACCCGGCGCTTGTCCTCGGAGGTCGGGGCGCCCGGGTAGTGGACGCGCGCGTGGAAGAGCGCCGTGAGGATGGGGATGAATCCCTCCCGGATCTTCGCGAGGTCTTCGAACGTGATCGGGCTTTCATCGAGCTGGCCGTCCTCCACGCGCGCGTCGAGAATCCGCGTCACCACGCCCCGGATGCGGCTCGGCGTCGGCTCGGTGAGCGAGCGGGACGCGGCTTCCACCGCGTCCGCCAGCATGAGCACCGCCGTCTCCTTGGAGCGAGGCTTGGGGCCAGGATAGCGGAAATCGCGCTCCTCCACGTTGGAGTCCGCTTGATGCGCCTTGTGATAGAAGAAGCTCATGAGCGTCGTGCCGTGGTGCTCGAGGATTCCGTTCAGGATCGCCTTCGGAAGCTTCTCGCGCCGGGCGATCTCCGCCCCCTCCCGCACGTGCGCCTCGATGATGAGGCAGCTCATGGTCGGCGAGAGCTTCTCGTGGCGGCTCCGGGCGCTGGATTGGTTCTCCACGTAGTACTCCGCCTTGTCGATCTTTCCGATGTCGTGGTAATAGGCCGCAACCCGGGACAGGAGCGGATTTCCTCCCACCGCTTCCGCGCCCGCCTCGGAGAGGCTTCCCACGACCAGGCTGTGATGATACGTGCCCGGCGCCTCGAGCATGAGTCGACGCAGGATCGGCCGGTTCAGGTCCGCCAGCTCCAGCAGGGTGATGTCGGTCGTGACCGAGAAGAGCAATTCCAGGAGCGGGAGGAGCAGCGTCACCAGGAGCACCGAGCCGAATCCCGCCACCACGCCCCAGGCCATGCGGCGGATCAGGGTGTCCCACCGCGCGCCGTCCACCAGCCCCATCGCCCCGATCGCGAACGCGTAGGCGATCGCGACGATGAGCATGGGGAGGTAGAAGTCGCGCCTGCGGCGAACGCCGGAGGCGGTGGCGATGGCGGCGATCCCCGCGAGCGCGCTTCCCGTGAGGAACGGAAGCCCCAGGCCGTACACCACGGCGACGAGAAGCGAGACCACCAGCGTCCCCACGAAGGCCAGCTCCTGCCCGAACAGCACGGCGACCGTGAGCGAGAGGACCGTGGTCGGGATCAGCATCTCGTAGCCGCCGATCCGGTTCACGATCGCCCAGCCCACCCCCAGCACCGCGGCGGTCAGGATCCCGATCAGGAGGAGCATCGACGTGTCTTCGTAGACCGGACGGTGGTGCACCCTCAGATATCCCAGGAATCCGAAGAGCAGGAACGCGATCAGCGCGGCGCGCCCCAGGAGGCCGGGCATCTGGGCGCGGAAGTTGGACGCCCCCTGCACGCGCGCGCTCCACGCGCGCAGCGACTCCAGCTTCCGGATGTGGTCGCGCGTGGCGAGTTCATGGCTCCCGATGATCTTCTCGTCCTTCTGAACGACGCCCTCGTACTGGTTGACTCCCTCCCGCGCCTGCGCCCTCAGGGCCTCGGTCGTGGAAGCCTCGTAGCGGAGGCTGGGCTGGAACGAGGCGGTGGCCAGCTCTTGCAGGGCCTGCGCCGCCTCGGGGCGGGTGGGGAAGGCGGCCTGGCCCTCGGTCCAGGCGAGATCGCGAACCGCGGCCCGGTCGTAGAGCAGAGACCAGGGCGTGGCCACGCGCACCCCGTTTCGTTCCACGCCGGCCACCGGTGAATCCGTCTCGGCGCGCGCGGCTTCACGCTCGGACAGGAGCCCCGCTTCGTAGACGCGGTCGGCGATCCGGAGTGCCACGGTCGCGATGCGCCGCCCCTCGGGCCCGTCGAACGCCCGCACCGCGTCGCTCGAGAGCCCCAGAGCGCGGATGCGGTCCACCGCGCGCGGCATGAGGGATGCGCTCTCGGTCTGGACCCGGAGCGAATCGAGGGAGGTCCTCACGCGCGTCTCCACGCTTTCGTCCACCGAGAAGACGGGCGCGATGCGGCGCGCGGCCACGGTCTGCTCCTGGCGAAGGAGGTCTCGGTCCTTGAGCAGATAGAACTGAAACGGCGCGATGAGGTCCCGCTTCGCCGGGTACCCCTCGCGAAGGGTCATGACCTCGAAGCTCGACTCCCTCGGGAAGAGGAGGCAGGCGAAGAGGAGGAAGCCCGTGAGAAGGGTCGCCCGGCGGAAACGCCAGGTCAGGCGCACCAGCCGGCGGACGAAGCCGGCCGGATCGCGACGGCGCGGCTCGAGCACCCGGAGGGGCTCACCGCCCATTGGATCCCCTCTTGTGCTCGTTCGCCTTCTCGTGCGAATCGAACGCGCGGATGATCTCGCGAACCAGGTTATGGCGGACGACGTCGCGGTCGGTGAGGTAGACGAACTCGATCCCCGGCACGTCGTGCAGGATGGATTGGATCTCCACCAGCCCCGAGGCGTGCTCCACGCCGAGATCGATCTGGGTCACGTCCCCGGTGATCACCGCTTTCGAGCCGTAGCCCAGCCGCGTGAGGAACATCTTCATCTGCCCCACGGTCGTATTCTGGGCCTCGTCCAGGATCACGAACGCGTTGTTGAGGGTGCGCCCGCGCATGTACGCGAGCGGCGCCACCTCGATGACGCCGAGGTCCAGAAATCTCCGGATCTTCTCGAAGGAGAGAAGGTCGTTGAGCGCGTCGTAGAGCGGGCGCAGATAGGGATCCACCTTCTCCTTCATGTCCCCCGGAAGGAATCCCAGGCTCTCCCCCGCCTCGACGGCGGGCCGCACCAGGAGAATCCGCTCGACCTGGCGCGACTTCAAGGCGTGCACCGCCGCGGCCACGGCGAGGTAGGTCTTCCCCGTCCCGGCGGGACCGATCGCGAACACGATGTCGTGCTTCTGGAGCGCGGAGACGTAGCGCGCCTGGCCCAGCGTCTTGACGCGGAGCGTGCGCTTGTCGAAGGAGAAGAGCACGGGGCGCTCGTAGATCTGGAGCGACTCCTCGCGCTCGCCGGCATCGGTGACGCCGATGAAATTGTGAACGTCGTGCTCCTCCAGCACCGCGCCCTTCCGGACCAGCTCCGCGAGCGAGCCCAGGATGGCGGCGACCTCGTCGACCGTCGCAGGCTCGCCACGCACCGCCAGCGAGCCGTCGCGGTAGGTGAGCTGCACGGGGTAGCTCCGCTCCACCAGCCTCAGATTCGAATCGTTCTTGCCGAAAAGGGAGAGCGGGTCCAGGTCCTGGATCCCCACCAGCCTCGTCGCTTCCTTCCTTCCGTCCTTCGTCTCGTCGGTCATCTCGGGATGGAGAGCTCCTGTCCTGGGTGGATGAGGTCGGGGTTCTTGATGTGCGCGCGATTCGACTCGTAGAGCTTGCGCCAGCGACTGCCCTTGCCGAACACGTCCGGAGCGGCGCTGATGGCCCAGAGGGATTCGCCCCGCCGCACCACGTGGCGCGTCCCTTGGCCCGGGTCCGGGCCGGGCGTTGCGCCTGCCGCGACCCTCGCCTCGAGGGCGGTCCCCACCGCGAAGAGCGAGTCCCCCGCCGCGCGCAGCCGAAGCGAGCGGGCCTGGGTCTGATCCAGCTCCTGTCTCAGGGCGAGGAGCTCCCCCTTGTAGACGGAGTCCTGCCTCGCCAGCTCCGCGCAGTATTCGGCTCTCTGGTCCTTGCTCAGCTTCTTGAATTCCCTATCGGAGTAGTAGTCCCCCAGCGAGGCGTCCGCGACGCGCAGGACGGGTTTCCCGCATCCCTCTATAGATGCCGCGAGGGCCAGGAGCAGTGCGGCCCCCTGAAGCCAACGAACGCTCAATGATGGCGCACGGCCGCGAGGGAGTCGAGCCGCGCCTGGATATCCGAAACCCGCTGCGCCGCGGCCTCCTTGCGCGCGTCCCAGGCCCCCTCCTCGGTGTTCGCCCGATCGGCATCCTCGCGCAGGCGCCCGGTTTCATCGCGCAACCGGTCGAGCTGGGTGGTGGGCGTAGGGCACGGGACCGTCGCCTGCCCGCAGCCGGGCGCACCGAGGGCCGTCGCGCCCAGGAGCATCACCGCGGCCAGGGTGCGGCGACCCGGCCAAGCCTTCACCGTCCCGGAACGGGCCGGTGGCAATTCAGCCCTGGCCGAGGCTGGCTCGCCCCGATTGCGGCCAATTGTAGGTAAGTTATTTGATTGTATCACTTACGATAGTATGGGGGTGGGCTTCCCGGCCCCGATCCCTCCGTTTAACCTAGGAGCGCCCACGGGCCAAGTCAAGCCCGGTCGGGTCCCTCCCGGGTAAGAGCAGGAAGGATACCAGGTCAGGGTTGGATGCGAATCCCGAGTTCCTCGAGGTCCGCCGGGTCGATCGGCGCGGGCGCGCCGTCCATGAGCGAGGTCGCGCTGGCGGTCTTGGGAAACGCGATCGCGTCGCGGATGGAGTCCCCCCCGTGGAAGAGAACCACCAGCCGGTCGAGACCCAGCGCGATCCCGCCGTGCGGCGGCGCCCCGTACTCGAAGGCCTCGAGCAGGAACCCGAACTTGAGCTGGGCTTCCTCGGCCTTCATCCCGATGGTGCGCATCACGGACTCCTGGATGTCCTTGCGGTGGATCCGAATGCTTCCGCTGGCCAGCTCGTTTCCGTTCGCGGCCAGGTCGTAGAGCTGGGCGCGCACGCGTCCGGGGTCCGATTCGATGTACGCGAGGTCCTCGTCGAGCGGCATGGTGAAGATGTGGTGCGCCGGTCCCCACGCGTCCTGACGCTCCAGCCGCTCGAAGAGCGGAAACCGGTGCACCCAGACAAATCTGAAATCCTGATCGTCCAGCTTGAAGGCGGCGTTCCCGATCTGCGTGCGCAGGAGCCCCAGCACCCGCTGCGCGAGCGCGCGCGGGCCCGACGCGAAGAGGAGGAGGTCCCCGTCCTTGGCGCCCGCGGCGCCGAGGAGCTTCGGCACGAGGTCCGGCCCGATGTGCTTCGCGACGCCGCCGTCCAGGGCCGCCCCCTTGACGCGCGCCCAGGCGAGACCCGGGGCGCCCGCCTGCTTCGCGGACGCCTCGTAACCGTCGATCTCGCGGCGCGAGGCGGTGGCGAGGCCGGGCACGGGGAGGAGGAGCGTGGCGGTCCCGGGCGCGCTCGATTTCGCGGCGCGGAACACCTCGAACGCGCTCTCCCCCGCGACCTCGGTGACGTCCCGGATCTCGAAGGGAATGCGCAGGTCCGGCTTGTCGCTCCCGAACCGGGCCATGGCGTCGTCGTAGGTGATGCGCGGGAAGGGAGCGCTGAGCTCGCGCCCGAGGTCGCGGCGGAAGATGGACTGGAGCGTCCCCTCGACGACTTGAAAGACGTCGTCCTCGGTCACGAAGGTCATCTCGAGATCGATCTGCGTGAACTCGGGCTGGCGGTCGGCGCGGAGATCCTCGTCGCGCAGGCAGCGCGCGATCTGGAAGTAGCGATCGAAGCCGGCGACCATGAGGATCTGCTTGTAGAGCTGCGGCGACTGCGGGAGCGCGTAGAACTTGCCGGGGTGGAGCCGCGCAGGCACGACGTAGTCGCGCGCGCCCTCCGGCGTGGGCTTCACGAGGAGCGGGGTCTCGATCTCGAGAAACCCCTCGTCCGAGAGGTACTCGCGCACGCTGCGGGCGAGATTGTGCCGGAAGATGATGCTGTTCTTGAGGGTCTCGCGGCGGAGGTCCAGGTAGCGGTACCGGAGCCTCAGATCCTCCGACGCGGTTCCTTCGTCGTCCAGCGGGAAGGGAGGCGTGCGGCTCACGTTGAGGATGGCCAGATCGACCGCCTCCACCTCCATGCTTCCCGTCTTCAGATCCATGTTCTCGCTGCCGGGCGGCCGCGTCTTCGCGTCCCCCTCGACCAGCACCACGTACTCGCTTCCGATCGTGCGGGCTCTCTCGAGCACCGGGGCCGCGAGCTTCTCGGGGCGGAACACCACCTGCGTGATGCCGTAGCGATCGCGGAGGTCGAGGAAGAGCACGCCGCCGTGGTCGCGGACGCGGTGCGCCCAGCCCATGAGCCGGACCCGCTGTCCCGCGTGCTCGGGCCGGAGATCGCCGCAGCGGTGCGTGCGCTTTCTTCCCCGCAGCGGCTCGATCATCCCCGGACGGCCTCGACCGCGTCACGGCGCTCCGAGAGCCAGCCCCGCAACGCCTCGATCGAGGGCTGCCGCTCCTCGTCCAAGCCCTTCGTCATGTCCCGCACCGCGTATCCCTCCGCTCCCGGGGGAACGAAGACGGCCCATCGGGCCTGGACCCTGGAGGCCCACTTCATCTGCGCGTTGGCGCTGCGCCCGGCCGTGTCCACGAGCGCGACGAGCGCGCGTCGCCGCGAGGGCTCCTGGGCCAGACCGCGGAGCGCGCGCGCCAGGGCCTGGGCCTCGAGGACGGCGCCCGGCTCGAGCGCGATGACGCAGACATCCGGCTTCGCCGGCCCGGGCCAGGACTCCTCGCCGACGGCCAGGAGCAGCCGCTCCATCCCGATCGAGAACCCGATCGCGGGCGTGTCGGGCCCGCCGAAATCCTTCACCAGCTGGTCGTAGCGACCGCCGCCGCCCACCGCGTTCTGCGCGCCCAGATTCGCCGCGTGGATCTCGAAGACGGTGCGCGTGTAGTAGTCCAGCCCGCGCACCAGCCGCGGGGCCACCTCGTAGCGGATGTCCAGGGCCGTGAGCGCCCGCTTCACCCCCTCGAAGTGCTCGGCGCATTCCGGGCAGAGCGAGTCGAGGACGCTCGGGGCGCCCGCGATCACGGGGGCGCACGAGGGGACCTTGCAGTCCAGGATGCGAAGCGGATTCGTCTCGAGGCGCTCCTTGCAGTCCCCGCAGAGGCGGTCCTCGTGCTGCTTGAAATACGCGCGGATCGCCTCCCGATAGCGGGGCCGGCAGACCGTGTCTCCCAGGGAATTCAGGAGCACCGTCACGTCGCGAAGCCCCACGTCCGCGAGGATCGCGCGGAAGAGATCGATCATCTCGGCGTCCGCCTCCGGCTTGGCCGAGCCCAGAAGCTCCGAGCCGATCTGCCAGAACTGACGGTAGCGCCCCGCCTGCGGACGCTCGTAGCGGAACATCGGACCCATGTAGTAGAGCCGCGCGGGGGATTCGGCCCGGAGCGCGGGACTCTCGAGGTACGCGCGCACCAGAGGGGCCGTGCCCTCGGGGCGCAGGGTGAGGGAGCGCCCCTTGCGGTCCTCGAAGGTGTAGAGCTCCTTCCGGACGATGTCGGTGGCCTCCCCGACGCTCCGGACGAAGAGATCGGTCGCCTCGAAGAACGGCGTGCGCACCTCGCGATACCCGTAGAGCGCCTGGACCGCGCGCGTGCGCTCCTCGAGCCACTGCCAGCGCTCGACCTCGCCCGGCAGGATGTCGCGCGTGCCGCGGGGGACCTGGAATTTCACGGCGTTCCTTTCTCGGCCGAGGGCCCCGGCGCGCGATCGCGGCGGCGGCCGATCGGATGGACGCGAATATACTGCGTGAAGACCACCGCGAGGGAGACGGCGGCGACGTCCATCATCCAGTCGCGGATGTCGCTGGTTCGCCCGGGCGTGAACCGTTGGTAGAGCTCGTCCATCCCGCCCACGAAACCGCCCAGGAGCACCGTGGCGAGGGACCAGAATCGCCCCCGGCCTCCCCCGATCGTGAACCGGAAGGCCCTTCCCAGGAGGAGCCCGAAGAGCGAGTACTCGGTCAGGTGCTCGAGCTTGTCGCTGTGGGGAAAGAGCATCGGGATGTCGCGGCCGGGAACGGAAGAGGCTCCGAAGATCAGCACGACGTAGAGAAGGACCGGGAGCCAATACCGAACGAAGAGCGAAGCGCGGGAGATCCGCGGCCGAGGCGAATCTCCCGCGTCGATGTTACGGAAGGTCAAACCGGCTCACGCTCCAGATATTCGTTCCGCGCCGCTCGGTATCGTAGAAACCATTCGCGCCATATCCATCGATCCGATTGGACACGAAGAAGATCTTGGAGCCGTCGCTGGAGAAACGCGGATGGAACTCGTCGGCGGGTCCGAACGTGATCTGCCGCGCCGTGGAGGGATCCGAGGCGCCCGCATTGATGATCCAGAGGTCCCGGTCGGTGTGCCCGGCCGAGCGTTTGGAGAACACGATGTGCGTTCCGTCCGGAGACCAATCCGGCTCGAGGGCCGCGAGGTCGTTGAGCCATACCGCGAACGGCTCGGGATTCGTGGGAGGGTTTCCGGTCGCCGAGAACTTGAACAGTCCGCGCGAGACCACGTTGTTCTGTCCGAAATTGGCGTAGGCCTCCACGACGACCGAGTCCCCGGTGCCCCGCCAGGACGGGTTCCAAAAGGAGTTCACCCCTTCGACGCTGGTGTTGCCCGTCGTCGTGGGCTGGATCGGAATCGGCCCTGCCGCGAAGTTCCCCGCGTCGCGCATCCACAATTTCGGATGGAAATGGTTGCTGGGGAGGGTGTCCGTCGCGTACGCGATCATCGAGCCGCTGGGCGCAAACCGCGGGCCGCCCACGAAAAGGTTCGAGTTGTTCGTCCACCGAAGCGCCAGCTGAGCGCTGGTCGTGTCCCCTCCGGTCCCGGCGACCATCCACATGGAGGCGCCGCCGTCCGTGGGGTGCACCTTTCCCATGAACACGATGCGCGAGCCGTCGAACTGCGCCGTGGGCTGGCTCACCTGCCAGAAATCCTGCGTGACCTGTTCGGGGGCTCCCATGGGAGCCGCGAGGGCCCACACGTCGGACTCACCGGTCCCCGCGTTGCGCACCTCGGCGTAGTAGATCTTCCCGTTCGTGGGCGGCGCCGCCACGTCGTACTGGATCGCGATGGAGCGCGTCCACCGCTCGAACTGGTTGTCCACGTACACCTGGAAGGTGCGCGTCTTGAAGAAATCCACGTTGTTGAGATCGTCGTGCGCCTGGAGCGAGACCGTCACGGGATACGTGCCGATGGAGTCGGGCGGCGTCCAGTGGACCGTCCCCGTCGTGGAGTCGGCCAGCACGCCCGCAGCGGTGCTCCAGTGATAGTGGATGGTATACCCGCGCGGATTGCTCACCACCGCCGTCAACGCGTTCACGTTCCCCCGGACGGGCGGCTCGTGATCCGAGCTCAGATTCTCGATCACGGGCGAGAACGTGCCCTCCACGTTGAGCGTCTTGTCCTTGTTCGAGCAACCGGTGAGGACCAAAAAGACAAAGATCCCCATCCAGAGCCCTCGTTGGCGATTCATGGAAGGGAAATGCTCCTTTCTGGGGGACACGGCGGTTACGTCAGGAAACCCTATCAGGTTACGGGGGCTTCCGTCAACCCGGCGGCTGGGGGGAGAACGGCTCCACGCGGAGGAAATGAGCCTCGGCGTCCCGAAGCCTCGTGAGGAATTGGGCCGGCGTCTCGCTCATGCGGAGCGAATCGCGGACGGATTCCTCCTTCAGGAGGCGGGACACGTTGGCCAGCGCCTTGACGTGGGGACCTCGGAGGCTCTCCGGCGAGACGAGGAGGATGAACAGGGAGGCGGGCTCGCCGTCCATGGAATCGAAATCGATCCCGGGAAGCGAGACGCCGCACGAGGCCACGAGCTGATCGAGGAGGCGTGTCTTCCCGTGCGGGATGGCCACGCCGTTTCCGATGCCCGTGGACATCATGGACTCTCGCTGGAGGACCTTGCTCAGGATCTCGCCCTTCGTGTCCACGCGATGGGCGGACTCGAGGAGCTGCACCAGCTCCTTGATGGCGGATTCCTTGTCGCGAGCCCGAAGGGAGAGCGAGACGGCGTCTTCGTTCAACAGTTCGGACAGGTGCATCGGCTCTCCGGCTCGTCCCGGGCTCGATCGGCGAAAAAGGCGGGCGTGGTTCTACAGGCGAGTGGCACGCTACCCGCGCCCGCGACGGAGCGTCAAGCGGAAAACGCCCTTGCGAGCCGTTCCAGCCTGAGTTTTCCTTCCTTCTCATCCTCCACCGTGATGTGCACGGTGTCCCCCGCGTGGAATTCGCCGGAGAGCAGCCCGGCGGCGAGGGGGTTCTGGATGCGGCGCTCGATGAGGCGCCGGAGCGGGCGCGCGCCGAACACGGGGTCGTACCCTTCGCGCGCGAGCAGGTCCAGGACGCTGTCGTCGGCGGAGAGCGCGATCTCCTTCTCCTCCAGCCGCCGCTCCACCTTCCGGACCTCGAGCTTCACGATCTCGCGGAGCGCCTCCCGCGAGAGAGGCTCGAAGATCAGGATCTCGTCGATGCGGTTCAAGAGCTCGGGGCGGAAATGGCTCCGGAGCGCCACCAGGAGGCGGTCCCGCATGGCCTCGCCGGTCTGCCCACCCGACTCGAGGATCAGATCGCTCCCGATGTTGCTCGTCATCGCGATGATCGTGTTCCGGAAATCGACGGTGCGTCCCTGGCCGTCGGTCAGCCTGCCGTCCTCCAGGATCTGGAGCAGCACCTGCGAGACGTCGGGATGCGCCTTCTCGATCTCGTCGAGCAGGATGACGGCGTAGGGGCGGCGGCGCACCGCCTCCGTGAGCTGGCCACCTTCCTCGAAGCCCACGTAGCCCGGAGGGGACCCGATGAGCCGCGACACCGTGTGCTTCTCCATGTACTCGGACATGTCGATCCGGATCAGGGCGTGCTCGTCGTCGAAGAGGAAGGCGGCGAGCGCGCGGACCAGCTCCGTCTTTCCCACGCCGGTCGGTCCGAGGAAGAGGAAGGAGCCCAGGGGGCGGTTCGGATCTTGGAGTCCCGCGCGCGCCCGGCGCACCGCGTCGGAAACGGCCCGCACCGCGTCGTCCTGGCCCACCACGCGCTCTTTCAATCGCGCTTCCATGTGCAGAAGCTTTTCCAGCTCCCCTTCCAGGAGCTTCTCCACGGGGATCTTGGACCACCGCGCGACCACGGCGGCGATGTCCTCGGCGTCGACCTCTTCTTTGAGAAGCTTCATGTCCTTCTGGAGCGTGGCCAGCTCCCCGCTCAGCTTCGAGAGCTCCTTCTCGAGCCCGGCGATCGAGCCGTAGCGGATCTCGGCCACGCGCCCCAGATCCCCCGCGCGCTCGGCCCGCTGCTCCTCCAGTCGGAGCGCGTCCATCCGCTCCTTCGTCTGTCGGATCTTCCCGATCAGGTCGCGCTCTTTCTCCCAGTGGGCGCGGAGCCCTTTCAGCTCCTCGTCCATGCGCTTCATCTCCTCCTCGATCTCCCGCATGCGCACCTTCGAGGCGGGCGCCCGATCGCGCTCGAGCGCGCGGCGCTCGATGTCCAGCTGGCGCTTGCGGCGGTCCAGCACGTCGATCACCACCGGGACGCTGTCGATCTCCATGCGGAGACGCGACGCGGCCTCGTCCACGAGGTCGATCGCCTTGTCGGGAAGCTGGCGGTCGGCGATGTACCGGTGGGAGAGCGTGGCCGCGGCGACCAGGGCCTGGTCCTGGATCTTCACGCCGTGATGGACCTCGTAGCGCTCCTTCAGGCCGCGCAGGATGGCGATGGTGTCCTCGACCGTGGGCTCGCCGACCAGCACCGGCTGGAACCTCCGCTCGAGGGCCGCGTCCTTCTCGATCCGCTTCCGGTATTCCTCGATGGTGGTCGCGCCGACGCAATGGAGCTCGCCGCGCGCGAGCGCGGGCTTGAGGAGATTCGAGGCGTCCAGGGCGCCCTCCGAAGCGCCGGCCCCGACGAGCGTGTGCAGCTCGTCGATGAAGAGGATGACCAACCCCTCCGACCGGGTGACTTCCTTCAGCACCGCCTTGAGCCGCTCCTCGAACTGCCCGCGGTACTGGGCCCCCGCGAGGAGCGCGCCCAGGTCGAGGGCGACCACGCGGCGCTCCTTGAGCCCCTCGGGGACGTCCCCGCTCACGATCCGCTGGGCCAGACCCTCGACGATGGCGGTCTTCCCCACGCCGGGCTCCCCGATCAGGACCGGGTTGTTCTTGGTGCGCCGCGAGAGCACCTGGATGACGCGGCGAATCTCCTCGTCGCGCCCGATGACCGGGTCCAGCTTCCCCTTGCGCGCGAGATCGGTCAGGTCCCGCCCGTATTTCGCCAGGGCCTGATACTTCTCCTCGGGGTTCGGGTCCGTCACCTGCTCCCCGCCGCGGATCCCGACCAGCGCGTCGTAGATCTTCTCCCGCGTCGCTCCCGCGTCGCGCAGGATGCGCCCCGCGTCCGAGGGGGTCGCGGGATCCACCATCGCGAGCAGCAGGTGCTCGGTGCTCACGAACTGGTCTTGCAGCCGCTCCGCCTCGCGCTCCGCGTTGTCCAGGATCTGGCGCAGGATGGAGGAGAGGGCGGGCTCCTGCTTCGCGCCCGACATCGTGGGGAGCTGCTTCAAGCGCGCCTCGACGGCCCTCTTGAGCGAATCGGGTGAAACGCCCGCCGCCTCGAGCGTAGAAAGCACCGCGCCCTCTCTCTGATCCATGAGCTCGGCGAGGAGATGCTCGGGCTCGATGTCGGGATTCCCCGCGCGTCGGGCGCGTTCCCCAGCCTCGGCGAGCGCCTCCTGGCTCTTGGTGGTCAGCCGGTCGAACCTCATGGGGAAGGAGTATAGCGCGACCGGAGCCTTGATCCATGCCACCCGTGACCCCTACATTCCCCGGTACCGTGCCCCCACCTCCTTCCTACCAGCAGCCCGATCTCGTCGACGTCTGGGACAAGGTCTCCGAGCGCTACCGGGGCATCGACATCGGCGCGCCCGACCACCGGGCCTGGATGGAGCGTTTCCTCGAGACCACGGGCCCGCCGGCGGGCCGCTCCTTCTGCGAGGTGGGCTGCGGCTCGGGCACCACCAGCGCGCAGCTGGCCAAGATGGGCGCCCAGATCACACTTGTCGACATCTCGCCCAAGTCGCTCGCGTTCGCGCGGGGTCACTTCCAGGCGGCACGGCTTCCCGCCCACTACGCGATCCAGGACGGGCTTCGGATCGGGTTCCGCGACGGGGTCTTCGACGTGGTCTTCAATGGAGGGGTCCTCGAGCACTTCACCGACGAGGGAAAGGTCGCCTTGATCCGCGAGATGTACCGGGTCACGAAGCCGGGCGGCCTCCTGCTCATCGTCGTCCCCAACGCGCACGACGTGCCGTTCCGGCTGGGGAAGTGGATCGCCGAGCGGCGCGGCAAGTGGATCTTCGGCTTCGAGGACGATTTATCCGAGGGACGCTTCCGAGCGCTGGCCCGGCGCGCGGGGCTCCCCGGCGTGGAATTCGCGGCCCACAACCCGGTCGTGGGCTGGTGGTTTCTCCCCTACGGCCGCCGGCTCACCGATCTCCTGGGGCTGAACACGGCGGGCTGGCACGCGCGGCGCACCCGCTTCGGCCACGTGCTCGCGATGGCGGCGAGGAAGGGGAAGTAAGGAGCTACTGCGCCTCTTTCTTCGTCGCGAGCCGCTCCCGCGCGAGGCGGGCCTCGTCGCTCCGCGGAAATCTCGTGATCACCATCGTGTAGTACTTCTTCGCGGAGTCCATGTCCTTGAGCCGCGCGTAGGCGATTCCGGTCTTCAAGAGCGCGGCCCGGACTTTGTCCCCTTTCGGATAGTTCTCCGCCACCTTCTTGAACGCCTCGATCGCGCCCTGGAAATCCCCGAGGGCGTAGTCGCACTCCCCGATCCAGTACTGGGCGTTGTCCGAGACCTCGGTGGCGGGATAACGGCGCAGGTACTCCGTGAACGCGGCCTTGGCGAGACCGTAGCGGCCCGAGGCCAGGTCGGAGTACGCGGTCTGATAGGCCTCCTCGGGATCCATGCCCGCGGTGGAATCACGCAGCCCGCCCGAGGCGACGCGCAAGCTCTCCGACGTGGAGATCCTCGACTTCACGGCATCCATCTTCACCGAGAGCGCCGAGAAGCGCATGCCGGATTCCTCGAGCTTCCCCTGGAGCATGTCCATCCTCTGGTTCAGCTCCGAGAGCCGTGTGTCCGAGCTGGCCCGCGTGGCCTGCACGCTCTCACGCGTGTTCGCGATCTGCTGCTCGAGCGCGGCGAGGCGCCTCTGCTGCTGGGTCTGCAACGTGACGAGGCTGTCCAGCGAGACGCTGGTCGAGCGGTAATAACCCGAGGGCGCGCATCCGGCCGCCAACAAAGCGAAGGCCGCAGCGCCCAGGAAAAGCCGGCCCGTCATTTCGAGACGACGTGGGCGCGGCGATTCTTGGCCCAGGCTCCCTCGTCGTGGCCGTTATCGAAGGGACGCTCCTTGCCGTAGGAAATGGTGGTGAGCCGGGTGGCCGGAATACCGTAGCTCACGAGGTAGTCCTTGGCCGCGTGCGCGCGCTTCTCACCCAGGGCCAGGTTGTACTCCACCGAGCCGCGCTCGTCGCAGTGGCCTTCGATGACCACTTTCGCGCCGCTGTTCTTCTCCAAGTACTTGCCGTCCGTTTCCAGCGCGGACTTGGCGTCCTGGCGAAGCGAGAAGTCGTCGAAGTCGAAGAACGCGTCCTCCATCGAGAGACGATCGTTCGACGTCTCGGTGGGCGGGGGCGGTGCCTTCTCCTCCGAGGGAGGTGCTGAGGGCGTGGATTCGGTCGGCGGAGGCTCGATCTGCGCTGCCGAGCTTACTTTCTTTCGCGAAGAGCAACCCGGTGCGAGGGCGAGCACGACCGCCAGCCCGATCAGGGCAACGGAAGCAAACCGTGGCTTCAGGCTCATAATGTGTCTCCCATCCGGTTCAGGTGGTTGGATACCAACGACTTCCACATTTTCCGCAACCTACCACAGGCCCCCGGGAAACGTCAACCCTGCCCGGAATGGCCCGTCCCGACCCCCGAAAGATAGGTAGGGTAGCAAGCTCCGTTCCCTGCCCTCCCCCTAACCCTTGACCGCGAGCCGGCTCTTCGGCCGCGGCCCCCAGGCCGGGTTGAAGCATTCCCCGTCGCTCGTCAGACGAACGACGTCGCTTCCGTCGGCGTTCATCATGAAGATCTGGCGCTTTCCTTCCCGGCTGGAGCTGAACACGATCTTCCGGCTGTCCCCGGACCAGTGCGGGTTTTCATTGTGACCGGCGTTGGAGGTGATCTGGATCGGGTTCGATCCGTTCGAGTCCATCACGATCACGTCGAAGATGCCGTCGTGGCGCGCGGCGTAACAGATCTTGTCGCCCTTGGGGGACCACTGCGGGGAGTCGTTGTAGCTCCCCTCGATCGTCACGAGGCGCTGGTTCAGACCCTCCACGTCCATCACGAATACTTGCGGGGAGCCGGTGCGATTGGAGGTGAACATGATCTCGCGACCCGTGGGGCTGAAGGTGGGCGAGGTATCGATCACCGTGTTCCGCGTCAGCCGCTTCGCGGTCTGCGCGTCACGGCTGATGAGGTAGATCTCCGCGTTTCCGTCCCGCGAGAGCGTGCAGGCGATCCACTTCCCGTCGGGCGAATAATTGGGGGCGGTGTTGAGCCCGGGACGCGTCGAGAAGGGATAGGAGGCGCCCCGGGTGATGTCGAAGAGGTAGAGATCGGGATTTCCGCGCTTGAACGTGGTGAAGGCGATCTCGCTCCCCCACGGCGCCCACGCGGGCGAGAGCGCCAGACTCCGATCGTGCGTCACCTGGCGCTGGTTTTCTCCGTCGTAATCCATCATCCAGAGCTCCTTCACGCGCCCGTCCTGCCTCACGTACGCGATCTTGGTCTCCGCGATCCCGCGCTCTCCCGTCAGCGCTTCCAGCACGTCGTCCACGAACCGGTGCATGGTCTCCCGGAGGGTGCCCTCGCTGAAGGGGTAGGTGCGATCCAGGGCCACCTCCCCCGTTCCCACGTCGATCGCCTGGCCGTGGAAGCGGAGGAACGCGGCCCCTTCCCCCTGCTGAACGGTTCCCTCCACGCGCACGGTCCCGGCCCCGCTCGGATCGGGCACCGGCTTTCCATCCAGCGGCTCCACGTCCGCCACATTGAATACGCCGGAGAGCTCGAAATCCTTCCGCGCGATCGCGCGGCCCTGGGTGGGGTTCGAGCCCACCGGGCCCTCGCCGCGGAAGCGCGCGAGCATGAGGGGGGATTTCATGCTCGGGGTGCCGACGATCTTGGTGTGCACCTCCGTCTGGGCCACGAGCCCCGACGAGAAGAGGGCGCTCAGGAGGAGCGCCAAGGCGGTGGTCGCCGCATCGAGAAGCACTCGTGTTCTACTGGAATTCGAATCCAAAGTGGACTCCCAGGTACTGGTCCGTGTACCCCGCCGGCAGCGGCGGAAGGGGCGTCGCGCTCAAGAGGGCGCGCAGCGCGGTCTGGTCGAAAAAAGCGTACCCCGACGATTTCTCGATCTCGCTCATGGAAACCTGCCCGTCACGACCGATCCGAAAGTAGAGGACCGCCGTGATCGGCCCGCTCACTCCCTGAGGCGGTACCCAACGGGAGCCGATCTTGTTCCGAAGCGCCGCGAGGTAGTACGCGAAGCGGAAATCCCCGTCCGTGCGGACGCTCGCCGAGCGCGAGGAGTCCGCGGAAAACCACCGGGGCGTGAGGTCGGCCGCCGGCGCGGGCGTGACCTCCTTCACCGAGGGCGCCTTCGGCTCGCTCTTGGCTCCCTTCTTCGGCGGCACGCGCTCCGGCCGGATCACGACCTTGGCGCCCGGCTGATAGCGTTTCATGAGCGCCGGCTTGGGGCGCGCCTTGGGCGCCTCCTCGGCCGGCGCCTCGGGCGAAGGAAAGCTCCGGAGCGGCGTGATGCGAATGATGCGCGCGCGCGTCTGCGGGCCCACCCCTCCGGCGACGGCGTATTCTTTCGGAGGCTTGACCTTGATCCAGAGAAGGCTCAGCGCCCCGAGATGGAATCCGCACGCCCAGACTAGGAACCAGAGACAGGCCCGGGCACCGGGCGGAGCGGCTCCTCGCCGCAGCACTCCCGGTCGGTCACGAAGATCCATGGTTCGGCCATCCTGGCGTCAGGGCTCCCGCTCCAGCTCGAGAGCCTCATGGAGCGACCGGACCGCGCGCTCCGCGTCGGCCTGGCGGACCACACAGGTGATGGTGATGGACGAGGTGCTGATGAGATCGATGTTCACACCCGCCGCGGCGAGCGCCGAGAACACGCGTCCGGCCGTCCCCGGCGAGGTGGCGAGCCCTTCCCCGACGACGGAGAGCATGGCCACGTCGGGATCGTAGAGGAACGCGCGCGCGCCGATCTTCTTCCGGACCTCCTCCAGCACGGGCAGCACCGTGTTCACCTCGTGCGAGCCCACCGTGAAGGTCACGTCGTTCTTTCCGTCCGCGCCGCTGGCCTGGACGATCATGCGGACGTTCACGCCCTGCCCGCCCACCGCCTGGAATATCTCCGACGCGACGCCGGGCCGGTCGGGCACGCCGACCAGGGCGATCTTCGCCACGTCCATGTCGTGCGCGATGCCGCGGATGACCACCTGTTCCATCGAATCCCCCCTCGCGACGCGGGACCCCTCGTTCCAGTTGAAGCTCGAGCGCACGTGGACCGGCACGTTGAAGCGCCGCGCGATCTCGACCGAGCGGTTGTGCAGCACCTTCGCCCCGAGCGACGCCAGCTCCAGCATCTCGTCGTAGGAGAGCCGGGGAATCTTGCGCGCCTTCGGAACGATCCGGGGATCCGATGTATATACCCCGTCCACGTCGGTGTAGATCTCGCATTCGGCGGCCCCGAGGGCCGCCGCCAGCGCGACCGCGGTCGTATCCGACCCTCCGCGGCCGAGCGTCGTGACCTCGCGATCTCGGCTCACGCCCTGAAACCCCGCCACGATCACCACGCGGCCCCGCTCCAGCTCCTCTTTGATCCGGTCGGCCTTCACCTCGAGAATCTTCGCGCGCGTGTGCGAGGCGTCGGTCACGATGCCGCTCTGCGATCCCGTGAACGAGACCGCTTCCTGGCCCCGGTCGTTTACGGCCATCGAGACGAGCGCCATCGAGATCCGCTCCCCCGCCGTGAGGAGCATGTCCATCTCGCGCGGATGCGAGCGCGGGGACACCTGGCGCGCGAGATCGATCAGGTCGTCGGTCGCGTCCCCCATCGCGGAAACCACGACGACCAGGTCCGCCCCGCCGCGGCGCGTCCGGACGATCCTCTCGGCCACGTGGTGAATCCGCTCCGGGGATCCGACGGACGTGCCGCCGTACTTTTGGACCAGCAGGGGCATGGAGTGGAGATCGACTCCCAGGGGCTAGAGAAGCGTTGAAGCCTGCGCGCCCTTCGTCGCGATGCGGCCCGGGATGGCGCGCGCTTCGACGCGTCGCCGCGCGAAGGCCAGCACCATGGCCCTTCCAACGCGGCTCCCCCGCCCGGGGGCGTGGAACGCCAGCACCGTCGGGCCGCTCCCGCTGATCGTGACGCCATAGGCTCCGGCGCGGCGCCCCGCCTCCACCACTCCCTCGAACCCGGGAATCAGCCGCGCACGGTACGGGACATGGTACACGTCCCGGAGCGCTTCGGCCAAGAGTTCGAAGCGGCGGGTGATGAAGACGTGCTCCAGCGCCATCGCCCGGGCCGTGTTTTCCGCCGCCTGGCGGAGCGGGATCGTGGCGGGCAGGAGGGCGCGCGCCTTCGCCGTGCTCACCTGGATCGACGGGACCGCGAGGGTGAGGCCGAGACCGCGCGGCAGGCTCAGGCGGAGCGCCTCCACGCTTCCGTCGCTTCGCGGCATGGCGAGCGTGAGCCCGCCGAAGATCGCGGGCGCGACGTTGTCCGGATGGCCCTCGAGGCGCGTGGCTTCGCGGAAGAGGGCCTCGGGCGAGAAGGGAGCCTTGAGCCAGTGATTCGCGAGGGTCAGCCCCGCGACGATCGCGGAGGCGCTCGAGCCCAGACCGCGGGCGAGCGGGATCCGCGAGCGGATGGTGAGGGCCACCGTGGGGACCGGCTTCTTCGCGAGGCGAAACAAGTGCCGGAAGGAGCCCAGCACCTTGTCCTGATTCGGATCGATGGCCAGGTCCGAGCCTTCGCCCAGACGCCGGATCGAGAATCCGGACGCGATCCGCTCCGCGGTCACGGTCATCGGAATCTGGAGCGCCAATCCGAGGCAATCGAATCCGGGCCCGAGGTTGGAGGTGGAGCCGGGCACCACCACGCGCCATCGGGTGATCACTCGAGGATCACCTTGCGCAGCGCGCGCGGGTCCGCCTCGACCTTCTCCACCGTGTTCGAGACGGCGACCGCACGCTCGGGGTCCTTCAGCCCGTGCCCGGTCACCGTGCATACGATCGTGTGCAGGCCATCGAGCTTCCGGAGCGAGGCGAGCTTCAGCACGCCCGCGATGCTCGCCGCCGAGGCGGGCTCGACGAAGATGCCCTCCACCTCGGCCAGCGCGCGGTAGGCCGCCAGGATCTCCTTGTCCGTCACCGTATCGATGAGACCCCCCGAGCGATCCCGGGCTTCCAGCGCGGGCTTCCAGGAAGCGGGATTCCCGATCTTGATCGCGGTCGCGATGGTCTTGGGCTCGGCGACCCGCTCGCCCCGAACGATGGGCGCCGCGCCCTCGGCCTGGAAGCCGAGCATCTTGGGCAGGGAGCGTGCGGGGCCCGCGGCCGCCGCGGAAGCTCCCCCGCGCGCGAACGCGGCGCCCGCCGCCGCCGCGCGCTGCTCGTAGCCCTTCCACGTGGCCGTGATGTTCCCGGCGTTCCCGACCGGGAGCGCGTGCGCGTCCGGAATCCCGCCGAGCGCGGTCGCGATTTCGTAGGCCACGGTCTTCTGCCCCTCGATCCGATCCGGGTTGATGGAATTCACCACGGTGACCGTGCCCTCCTCCGACATCGCGCGGACCAGCTCGAGCGCGCGATCGAAGTTGCCCTGGATCGCGAGCACCCGCGCGCCGTAGATCATGGCCTGCGCCAGCTTCCCCGACGCGATCTGCCCTTCCGGGATCACCACCACGCACCGCATGCCGGCGCGCGCCGCGTAGGCCGCCGCCGAGGCCGAGGTGTTCCCGGTGGAGGCGCACAAGAGCACCTTCGACCCGCGGGCCTTCGCGCGCGAGACCGCGACGGTCATGCCCCGGTCCTTGAAGGAGCCGGTCGGGTTCTGTCCCTCGACTTTCACGTAGAGCGTGATGTCGCTCCCCAGGCGGCGCGAGAGCCCCGGTGCCAGGACGAGCGGCGTGCCGCCCTCGAGAAGCGTCACCACCGCCTCCTCGGGAATCTCGGGGAGGATGTCGCGAAACTCCCGGACCACCCCGCGCCAGGCGCTCATAGGTCGAAGATCCTCACGGCGCGCGGCGATTTCCGGATGGTCTGGAGCCCGCTGATCCCCTTCACGGCCTCGCGCACGTCGCGGTCCCTGGCCTGGTGGGTGAGGATGGTGATCGAGGCCTCCCCGCGCACGCCCTCCGCCTGGAACATCTGCGCCACGCTCACGCCCGCGCTCCCGAGGCAGGCGGCGACCTGAGCCAACACCCCGGGGCGGTCCTCCACCATGAGCCGGAGGTAGTACTTCGTCCGGACCATGTCCAGGGGGAGCCTCCGCTCGGGGTCGTGCCGCGGGGGCGATCCCAGGACCTTCACGCCGGACACGCACTCCCGTGCGGTGACCAGGACGTCGCCGAGCACCGCCTGCGCCGTCGGAAGCGCCCCCGCGCCCTTCCCGTAGAAGAGCATGGAGCCCGTGGCCTCGCCGCGGAGGTAGATCCCGTTGAACTCGTCGCGGACCGCGGCCAGGAGGTAGCGCTTGGGGATGAACGCGGGGTGGACGCGCACGTCGAGCCCCTCCGGGTGGCGCAGCGCGATGCCCAGGAGCTTCACGGTGTACCCGAACCGGTCCGCCTGGCGGAGGTCCTCCAGCTCCATCCCGAGGATTCCCTCCGTGGGAATGGAGCCCAGGGCCACATCCATCCGGAACGCGCGCCGCACGAGGATCGAGAGCTTCTGCGCGGTGTCCGCGCCCGAGAGGTCGAGCGTGGGGTCCGCTTCCGCGAAGCCCAGGGTCCGCGCGGCCTCCAGGGCCTCCGCGAAATCGCGGCCGTCCCGCTCCATGGTGGAGAGGATGAAATTCGTGGTCCCGTTCAGGATCGCGACCAGGAGCTGGAAGTTCTCGGTCCGGAGCCCGTGGTCCATCGCCTGGAGCACCGGGATCCCGCCGCCCGCCGAGGCCTCGCAGCGGATGGTGGCCTTGGACTCGGCGGCGAGGCGCTCCAGCTCCTCGCCGTGGAGCGCCAGGAGGTGCTTGTTGGCCGTGACCACCGGGACGCCGCGCCGGAGCGCGGCACGAACCGGCTCCAGCATGGATTCACCGCCGACCAGCTCGACCAGGAGATCCACGTCCTCGGCCGTGGCCACGGCGAGAGGATCGGTCCCGACATGGACGCCCGAGAGATCGCACTCGCGGCGCTTGCCGGGATCGCGCAGCGCGATCCGCGCGACCTTGACCGGCGCGCCCACGGAATCACGGACCAGGCGCTCGCGCTCCTGGAGGAGCTTCAAGAACCCCTGTCCGACGACGCCGCAGCCCAGGAGACCGATGCGAACCACCGAGGGGGACATAGGCCCCGCAGGCTACCGAAGGGGTGTGGGGCTGTCTACGCGGAAAGCCGGCGAAGCTCGTCGTCGCGCCGGGAGATGGACCAGCGCTCGCGGAACGCCTTGAGCGAGAAGGAGGGATCGACCCGCTTCAGCTCGCGGGCGGCGCGCGCGATGCGGCGCAGCGATTCCTTGCTGTGCGTCTTGCGCCATTCGACATAGCTGTCCAGGAGCTCGTCCCAGGAGTTTCGCTTGTAGGATTTCTCGAAGTTCTCCTGCGTGCCGTGCTCCAGATGATACATCTCGCCCGAGCTGAGCTGATTCATGAGGTGCAGATACTCGCCGCTCATCCAGACCATCACCTTGGTGTAGGCCTCGAAGTTGCGCGAGAGCTTGTCCATCACCTCGGCGATCGCGGCGCCCCGTCCGTACAGGCGCTCGGCGTACGCCGATGCGAACTGATAGTAGGATTTACCACGCCCGGTGAAACGCTGCGCGTCCTCTTCGGTTTCCGGCGTGTCGCCCACGAGGGACGATTCGCCGAAGATGCCCAGCGACACATAGAGGAAGTCCGCGTTGGCCTTGTACACGCGGTAGCGCAGCCTCTGGTCTTTCGTTCCCTGGACCCGCGCGAACACATCGGAATCGCGCGTGGAGATGTAGTCGGATTGCAGCAAGTCTTGCTGTCCGGTGACGACCCCCGCCAGAAGCGACGCGGTGTAGACGTTCACGTCCTCGTCATATTCTTTCAAATCCGAGGGCATCTCGGAGTCGATCCTGGACAGAAGGAAATTATTGATAAAAAAGTAGCCGACGTTCTCGCGCGACGGGTTGGGAATCGTCGCAAGATCCGTAGCCAGCTTGATGTATGACTTTGCGCTCATGTCCGCTCCGTCCTCCCCTGTGCCCCCATGGCACTGGTCAACAGATGCGATTTGCACGATCCGTGCCATGAGGTTCTTGCACTGCAGCGCCCTCATCGCGCCGGTCGAAGATCGTGGTACCTTATTTGTTACGAGTGGGTTATGGCCTTCCATGGCCGCAGCGCCCCGCCCGCTCGGTTCGTGCGCTTCCTCTCACAGATGTTGCGGAAGCAGCATGTAGAGGAAACTCCGCATCACCACCGTGAGGTAGACCGCGAACACCGTCACGACCGCCCCGTGGATCCACCGGACCCGCTTCCGGAAGCGCCAGAGAAGAACGCACCCCAGCGTCGGGACCAGCGTCTTGTACATCCAGAAGACGTAAGGGGAGTGGTTCAGCAAGAAGGCCATGAGCCGGTTGGCTTCGACCATGAAGCGGGCGTTCAGGAGATAGACGGTCTGCGCGGCATCCGTGAAATTCAGGATGCCGACGAGCCAGAGGAGCCAGAAGAGGCGCTGCTCGGCGCGCGCCGCCTCGCGGCGGTCCCTGCGCCGGCGCTGGACTCCCCGCCGGTCCGATCCCTGGAATTTATCCACGTTGGGCCCCATTCCCCCCCTGCGGCACGCAGTGCGTCCGGGGCAAGTATCGGCAATGGGCAGGCTAACTTGCGCCTGATTTGACAGTCCCGGAACCCGATGCTAGTGTGCGGGCTACTCGAGTCAGGAGGGGTGGAACCACATGGAAGTTCTGATCGGCAGCGAGGCGATCCAGAGCCGGGTGCGCGAGATCGGGAAACAGATCGCGCGCGACCACCCGGAGGGCGCCCCGCTTTTGGTCGGGGTCTTGCGGGGCTGCGTCATCCTCATGGCGGATCTCATGAAGAGCCTCCCCATCCCGCACGAGATCGACTTCATCAGCATCTCCTCGTACGAGCTCTCCTCGCAGTCCTCCGGGGCGCCGCGCCTCGTGAAAGACATCGGACGAGACATCGAAGGGCGTGACGTCATCATCGTGGAGGACATCGTGGACACCGGGCACACCCTGGACTTCCTGCGCCGCACGTTTCTCGCGCGGAACCCCGCCTCGCTCAAGACCGTGGCGCTGCTGGACAAGAAGTCGCGCCGCGAGCGCGACGTGCCGGTGGAGTACGTCGGCTTCGAGATCCCCGACCGCTTCGTCGTGGGCTACGGCCTCGATTTCGCGGAGCGCTTCCGCCACCTCCCCTACATCGCGGCCCTCTCCCCCGAGGAGCTGATCCGCGAAGCGCCGGCCCGCTCCCTGGGAGCGGCGTCGAAATGACCCCCGACCCGAAGCGCCGCGGCATCCTGATCGGAATCGCCGGGGGGACAGGCGCCGGCAAGACCCTCGTCGCGCAATCCATCGCGCAGGACCTGGGATCGGACTCGGTCCTCCTGATCGAGCAGGACTCCTACTACAAAGACCTCCACCACATCCCGCTCGGGGAGCGCGAGAACCGGAACTTCGACCACCCGGACGCGTTCGACCGCGATCTCCTGCGCCAGCATCTGGAGAAGCTCCTCATGGGCGACGAGGTGGACATGCCCGCCTACGACATGCGCACCCACACCCGGGTGGGCCAGCCGCTCCGCGTCCGCGGGCGACCCATCTTGCTGCTCGACGGGCTCCTGGTCCTGGAGGACCCGACGCTCCGCCACCTCATGGACATCAAGATCTACGTGGACGCGGATCCCGACATTCGCTTCATCCGGAGGCTGAAGCGGGACCTGACCGAGCGCGGCCGCACCCTGGACCAGGCCATCCGCCAGTACGAGTCCAGCGTGCGCCCCATGCACCTCCAGTTCATCGAGCCCTCCAAGCGCTACGCCGATCTCGTGATCCCGGAGGGGGGATACAACTTCGTCGCGATCGACCTCTTGAAAACGAAAATCCGCTCGCTCCTGGCGGATGTGAAATGACGTGACGCTGTCCCTGCACGATTGGGCCGCGCTCGCCTCCTTCCCGCTCGAGTGGGCGGCGCTGGCGCTTCTCGTCACGGGCGCGATCTACTGGGAGCGCGCCGCCCTGAGCGGCCTCGGCATCGAAGGCTGCGTCCTCTCCGCGATCCTGGGCTTCTGCCTCGGGTACGAATGGACGGGGGACTACGCGATCGCGGCCGCGGCCGGAACGGGCGGGGCGATCGTGTTCGCGCTCGTGGCCTCGGGAATCTTGCTGTCCCTCAAGTCGGATCCCACGGTGGGAGCGTTCGCCCTGAGCCTCGTCCCTGCCTGCGCGCTGGGAATCCTCATGCGCGCCGCCCCGCTTCGCCTCCTGCGCGAGACACCGCCTCCGGGGCTCATCCCCGGAACGATCTTCGAGGGCACCTACGCCGAGGATCTCATGGTGAGCCCGTGGGTCTGGGCCGTGCCGGTCGTGCTGGCGCTGGCCGCGTTCATCATGCTGAAGACACCCTACGGGCTCCGCCTTCGCGGGTACTCGGAGACCCCGGCGCTGGCGCGGCGCGGTCCCGGGGAGGTGGCGAGGGTGCGGATCGCGGGCGCCGTGCTGGGCGCGCTCTGCGCCGTGCCGGCCGCGGCCATCCTGCTCCGATCCCATCCCGCGTCTCCACCGATCGGGCTCGGCATCATCGCGCTGGCCTGCGCGGTCGCGGCGCGGTGGGGCTTTCTGCCGGGGATCCTCCTCGCGGCCGGGCCCGCGGCCCTGCGCGCGCTCCGTCCGTACGCCCCCGATGACTCCGTGGGCGGTCTGGCGATCGCCACGGCGCCCTACGCGCTCGCGCTCCTGGTTCTGGTCCTCTTCTCCCGACGCGCGCTCCGCGCCGCGGCCACGCCGCAGTCCCGGCTGGATCCGGACGTGCTGTGATGACGCCCGCCCCGGCCCGTGCCCCGGCGCCGGGCGATCGGCTCGAGCCCTTCGACCGAAACGAAGCGCTGGCCGTCATCCGCAAGCGCACGATCCTCGTTCCCAAGGTGGCGCTGGTGCTGGGAAGCGGCCTCGGGATCCTGGCCGAGGGCGTCGCGTGGGACCGTTCCATCGCCACGGAGGAGATTCCCGGCCTGCCCCGCTCGACCGTGGCGGGACATTCGGGACGGCTTCTCTTCGGGCGCTGGTCCGGACGCTCGGTCGTGGTGGCGCAGGGGCGTTCGCATCTCTACGAGGGGTACACGGCGGAGGAGGTCACGCGCCTCGTGCGCCTCTTCGCGGGGCTCGGCGCCAAGGCGCTGGTGCTGACGAACGCCTCGGGGGGAATCTCGCCGCGGATGGCGCCGGGGACGCTGATGCTCGTCGAGGACCAGGTCAACTTGCAGTGGCGCGCGCCGGGTCGTGGGGACGCGTCGCCGAGCCCACGCGGGTTGACGTCGCGCCCCACGTACGCACCGGATCTCCTCGCCAAGGCCGCGCGCGCCGCGGTCAACGCCGGCGTGCGGGCCGAGCGCGGCGTGCTGGGCGTGACGCTGGGACCCTCGTACGAGACGCGCGCCGAGATCGCGATGCTCGAGCGCATGGGCGCCGACACCGTCTGCATGTCCACCGCGGCCGAGGTGGCCGCCGCGAACGAGATCGGACTCCCCGTGGCGTGCATCTCCTGCGTCACGAATTGGGCCGCGGGCAAGAGCCCGGCGGTGCTGCGCCACGAGGACGTGACCGCCGCCGTGGCGGCCGTCGCGCCCGCGCTCCGCTCGGTCATCGAGCGGCTCATCCTCGCCCTGGCCTAGGCCCCGCTCCGTGTCGCAAGACTGGATCGCGCTCTGGGCGCCGCTCACGCGGTCCTGGGACGCCTGGCTCCTCTGCGTCGTGCTCGCGGTGCTCGTCCCGTTCCACGGCCTCCTGGCCTATCGCCGCCTCGCGTCGGTGGCCGATCCGACCCCCACCCGGACCAAGCTCCGCCTCTACGCCACGATCATCGCCATGGAGTGGACCCTCGTGGCCCTGACCGTGTTCCTCGCCCGCCGGCACGGGCTCACGCTGCGCGATTTGGGTCAGACCCTCGGGAATCCAGGGCTCTCGCTCGCCGTGACGGCGCTGGGGCTCCTGGGACTTCTCGCCCTCACGGCCTTCAACACACGCCAGATCCGGAAGGCCACCCGCGTGGAGCTTCTGGCCACGGTGCAGCGCGCGCGCAAGTTCGTGCCCATCGGCCCCGTGGAGATCTGGGGCTTCGCCCTGGTCTCGCTCACGGCCGGAATCTGCGAGGAGCTCCTCTACCGCGGATGGCTGGTGAGCTTCCTGGGCGCCGCGTGCGGATCGATCTGGGTCGGCATGATCGCGGCGGCGGTGCTCTTCGGCTTCGGGCACGCCTATCAGGGCAGGCAGGGAATCATCGGCACGGGCATTCTGGGGATCCTGTTCGGGGCGATGTACGTGCTGGTGCGGAGTCTCGCGCCGGGCCAGGTGATCCACGCCGCCGTGGACATCGTGAACGGGATCCTGGCGGGCCGCGTGGTGAGAGGACTCGGCCAGGAGCCTCCGATCGAGGCCCTTCCCCCTACTTCAGCGTGACGCGCAGGATTCGGTCCCCGGGCATGATCCGCTCCGCCACATCCATCCCCCGCGTGACCACGCCGAAGACCGTGTAGCGCCCCTCGAGCCGCGGCTGCGGCGAGAGGGTGATGAACCACTGGCTCCCGCCGGTGTCCTTCCCCGAGAGCGCCATGCCCACCGTGCCCGTCTCGTAGGGATGGTCGTTGTACTCGCAGGGGATCATGTATCCGGGTCCGCCCCATCCATCGCCGCGGGGGCAGCCGTCCTGCACCACGAAATTGGGCACCACGCGATGGAACGCAAACCCGTCGAAGTATTTCGCCCGCGCCAGGCTCACGAAGTTCTCGACCGTGACCGGCGCGCGCGCGTGATCGAACGCGATCGTGATGAGGCCGCGCTCGGTCTGGACCAGCGCCACGCTCGGAACAGGCTTGGCGCCCGGCGCGCGAAGGAGCGGGTTCTTCACGAGGCCGATCGAGTCCGCGGGGAGCCCCAGCGCCGCGCACGCGGTCTCGCGGATGCGCCGCTCGGGATCGCGCCGCGCCGGCGCCAGCGCGTCGAGCGCCGCGCGCGTCTTGAGGGCGGCCAGCGCCGAGGCGGCCGTGGCGCGGATGTCGGCGTCCTGCGCCGTCCCGAAGCGGTGGAGAAGCTGGGTGAGCGCGGGCACCGAGGCGGAATCCCCCAGCTGCCCCAGGGCGTCGGCGGCGTTGCACACCACGGTGAAATCCCTGGGCGGGGTGTTGCCACCGAGCGTGATCAGCGCCCGGAGCGCGGGAAGGACCGCGAGGGCGTCCGCCTTTCGCTGGGCCAGCCCCGCCGCGGCGCCGGAGGCCCCGGGAGGGTCCGTCCCATCCCTCGCCCGTGCCAGGAGCGTCTGCAGGGCCATCGTGCCCGGCACCTGACCCAATGCTTCCAGGAGCCCCGAGCGAAGGAATCCGGGCAAGAGATCGAACTGGGGGGCCACGGTGGGAATGGCGCGCTCGCCCTGCAGCTTGAGGAGCGAGAGCGCGGCCCCCTGAACGACCCCCGTCGAGGAGTCGGAGAGCGCGCGGGTCAGGGCAGGGACCGAGGCGGAATCCCCGAGGACGCCCAGCGCCAGGGCCGCTTCCCAGCGGACGTGGGGGCTTGCGTCTTGAAGGAGCGGGCGGATCGCGGCCGCCTGGTCGCGCGCCCCGAGGAGGCCCAGCGCGTGCGCCGCGTTCACCCGGACCCGCCAGGCGGTGTCGTGGAGCAGGGTCGCGAGCAGCGGACCGGACGCGGAGTCCCCCACTTCGGCGATCGCGCGGGCCGCGCTCATCCGCACCTCCTCGGAGCGGTCGTGCGCGAGATTGCGGAGCGCGAGCGCCCCGGCCTTGTCCCCGATCCTTCCCAGGGCGTACGCCACCCGCCAGCGCATCTCGGGACGGAGCGCGTCGGCGCGCGCGGTCAGGGGCGAGGCGAGCGAGCGGGCCCGGATCCGGGCCGCCGCGAGCGCCGCGGCCCAGCGCTCCGATTCGCGTTTGCTCTCCAGGGCGCGCGCCACGGTCGGGGCCCCGGCCTGGGCGGCGAGATACCCGAGCGCCGTGACCATGGTCTCGCGGGCGCCCGGATCGATCTCCTGCTCCCAGCGGAGCGCGATGGGACCGACGGCGGTGGAATCGCCCATGAGCCCGAGGGCGAACGCGGCCTCGCGGCGAACGGTGGCGGATCGATCCGCGAGGGCTGCGACCAGCGCGGGGGCGGTGGAGCGTTCCTGGATCAGGCCCAGGGCCCGCGCCGCGGCGCCGCGCGTGGAGAGCGCGCGGTCGCGGAGAAGCGCCGCCACGAGGCCCGTCGTGTCGCGCTCGGCGGCGCGCTGCTCGATCCACCGGACGCGAGGAACCGCGGGCGCGAGGCCGCTCGCCGCGAGCGGCGTCGGGGCTCTCGGAGCGGGGGCCGCCGCGAGACAGGACAGGCAAAGCGCCCACGCGGGCGTTCGCATCGGCCAGCGGCTCATCCGACCGCGCATCGTTCCTCCGCAAGCAGAGGTAGGACCGCGTCGATCACGTCGCGCGGCTCCACGGACTCCAGCTTGCCGTCCGCGGCGCGCACGCTCCGGACGCAACGGCCCACCGGCCGCCATTCGTCGGGATCGGTCCATCCGTACACCCCCACCGTCGGGCAGCCGGTCGCGCCGGCGAGATGGAGCGGCCCGGTGTCGTTTCCGAGGTAGAGCGCCGCGCGCGCGAAGCGGGCCGCGAGCATCGGGATGGATTCGCCCCGCACCACCGGGAGATCCCTGCCGAGCGCGGCGGCGGCCGCCTCCACCGTTCCCGAGTCTTGCGGTCCCGCGAGCCACCAGACGGCATGACCGCGGGCCAGGAGATCGCGCGCGACCGCGGCGAACCGGTCCGCGGGCCAGCGATTCTTGTGCTTGCCGGCGCCGGGATGGATGTAGACGGCGCCCTCGGGCGCGCGCGGGAGGAGCGAGGGGTCGGGAATGTAATGAGGAGGATCGGGCCGCGCGCCGGCGCCCACCTCGCGGGCCAGGAGGAGGCTCAGGTCGGACTGATGGGGGGCGTGCGTCGGATACGCGACCCGCCGCGTCAGCCCGGCCCGGTCGCGCTCGCGGTACCACGCCGGATCGAATCCCACGCGCTCCTTGGCGCGCGACCAGCGGGCGAGCATCGCCGCGCTTCGCGAATAGGACACGGTGGTGAAATAGACGGCGAGGTCCGGGCGCGGGCCGCTCAAGCCGCGAATCCCTCCCCGGGCGACGCCCAGGAAATTCCGGGTGTCCACGACGCGGATCTCATCGGCCAAGCGCTGTCCCAGCACCGCGGCGGCGTTCTGGCGCCCGACGACGAGGACCACATGCGCGCGGGGGAAGCGTTCGCGGATCGAGCGAAGGGCGGGAACGTTGAGGAGGAGATCGCCGAGCTGGTTCTGGGGACGGTAGAGGTGGATCGTCTGGTACTCCGCCGGCTCCGCCGACGGCATCTCAGACCATCTTGGGCGGGTCGCCGCCCTTCGACCTCATCTTCTCGATCTCGAGCACCTTGACGAGGCGATCGTGGCAGCCGACGGGCATGACCTGCGCCTCGCCGTGCTCATGCTTGTAGAGCTTGATCGTCATCGTGAGGGTGTCGAATTCAGCGCGGCAGTCGGAGCAGGCGCCTATGTGGCGTTTCATCTCGGTGACGATGTCTTCTTTCATGTCCGCGTCGAGGTAATCGGAGAGCGATTCGAGGACCTCTTTGCACGTCAGCATCAGTGGGCTCCCATGGCACGTCGTTTCGGTTTCGCGCTGTCACTGAAGTATCCGGCCAGGCGGTTTCTCACCTTCAGACGCGCGCGATGGAGACGCGATTTCACGGCTGCCACGGACAGATCCAGGACCTCGGCCACTTCCGCATTCGACATCTCCTCCATGTCGCGGAGCACGAACACCTGGCGGAATTCCGGCGGCAACGCTTCGATCGCCTCGTCCATTTCGTGCTGCAACTCCCGGCTCAAGAGCTGCTCCACCGGGCCGGGCGTCCAGTCGGCGATGTTGACCGGCGTTTCCCGCTCGTCGGAGTCTTCGATCGACACCGTGGGAAGCTGCTTCTTCCTCAAACGCATCAGCGCGGAATTCGCGGTGATGCGGTAGATCCAAGTCGAGAACGTCGAGGCGCCCTGGAACGACTTGATGCCGCGGTAGGCGCGCAGGAACGTATCTTGTAAGACATCCTCGGCGTCTTCGGGATTTCGAATCATCCGCAACGCGAGACTGTAGACCTTCGACTCGTATCGCGAGATCAACTCCCCGAACGCCCGCTCATCGTCCTCTTTGGAACGCCGGACGAGCTCTTCATCGGTTGCGTCGGACAATCTTTCCTCGCCTTCATTGGATTCGGGCAGGGTGGGCACGATTCCGGTAAATGTGTTCTGATTCAAGGCTATGGGGGCGGGGCCTTCCTGTCAAGCGGCGCGGACAGGGGGAACTGCGGGGGACTACGGACTAGATCACGCTCAGCTGGTCCGCGTCGGTCGAGACCCCCGGCTGGCGCTCGCGCGGCCGCTCGATCCCGTGACGGCGCATCTTGGACCGGAGGCTTCCGCGGCCGATCTTGAGGAGCCGCGCCGCCTCCACCACGTTGCCGCTGGCCCGGTCGAGCGCGGCCTGGATCACGGCGCGCTCCACGTTCGGCAGCGAGACCCCCTGGGGAGGGATCGTGATGCTGAACCCGGTCAGATCCTCGGAGCCGTTCTGGCCCATGCCCGAAGCGGGAATGGCCAGCTCCCCCGGGCCGATCTCCTCGCCGCGCGCGAGCAGCACCGCGCGCTCGATCACGTTCGACAATTCCCGCACGTTGCCCGGCCAGTGGTAGCGGGCCATCTCGCGCTCCCCTTCCACCGAGAGATGCACCGTGCGCCCCAGCTTGCGGGACACGCGCTCGAGGAAGAGATGCGCCAGGAGCACCGGATCGCCGTCCCGCGCCCGAAGGGGCGGGACCTCGAGCGGGACGACGTTCAACCGATAGTACAGGTCCTCGCGGAAGCGTCCCTGCTTCACCTCCGAGATCAGCTCTCGATTGGTCGCGGCCAGGATGCGCACGTCCACGGGGATGTCCCGCGTTCCGCCCACTTTCCTCACGATCTTCGAGTCCAGGAACTTGAGGAGCTTGGCCTGCAGCGTCAGCGGAAGCTCGCCGATCTCGTCCAGGAAGACCGAGCCCCCCTCGGCGGCCTCGAAGAGCCCGACCCGGGTCTGGGTGGCGTCCGTGAACGAGCCCTTCTCGTGCCCGAAGAGCTCGGACTCCAGGAGCTCGCGGGGAATCGCGGCGCAGTTCACTTCCATGAAAGGGCCCTGCTTCCGCGGGCTCTCGCCGTGGATGGCGCGCGCGAAGAGCTCCTTCCCGACCCCCGACTCGCCCAGGATGAGAACCGACGTGGCGCTGGACTGCGAGACGCGGCGCGCCATGTCGACGGCTTCCTGGATGGCGGGGCTCGCCCCCACGATGCGATCGAAGCGGAACTCCTGCTCGATGCGCGCGTGCTCGCGCTGCTGGCGGGCCTGCTGCGCCACCGAGCGCCCCGCGGCGCTCAAGAGCCCGTCGAGCTGCGCGTAGTTGACCGGCTTGAGGAAGATGTTCCGGACGCCCAGCTCGAGGGTCTCGGTCGCCTGCTGCGAATCGCGGTCCGCGAAGACGACGAGCTGGAGCTTGGGCCAGTTCTCTTTCAGGCCCCGGATCGCCTCGCGCTTCCGTTCCAGGACTTGGGTGAGGACGGCCGGCAACCCGGGCGCGGGTGGGCCGAAGTCCAAGAGCCCGATCTCGCAGGATTCATTCCCCCAGCGCGCGAGGTACTGGGCCGAGTCGTCGGCGACCCGGACCACGCATTCCCGATCGGTCAGGTGCTCGACCAAAGCGTCGCGCTCCCGCCCCGACGGCATGATGACCGCCACATTCAAATTCATGAGAATCCCCCGAAGAGCTTCCAGGACCGGTAGAACGGGCGGTCCCGCCCCCTCGATTGCTTATCGGCGCGTCGGGCCTGGATGGTTAGCGGGAATTGAGGCGGGGCGAGGCCCGGATCTTCGCTTGATATATATCTGACAGGTATATATCATCCAGATATATGAAAGCACGCACCCGCTCCACGCCCTATGCCGTGCTCGGCATGCTGAGCCTGGCCCCCATGTCGGGTTACGACATCCGGAAGGAAGCCGAGACCAGCATCGGCTACTTCTGGAGCGAGAGCTTCGGCCAGATCTACCCGGCCCTCCGCGAGCTCAGCGCGCAGGGCTGGGTCCGCCTCCCCGCCGGACGGCGCGGAGGCAATCGCGAGCGGCACGTCTACGAGATCACCGAGCGTGGGCGGGAGGCCCTGGCCGCCTGGCGGGCCGAGCCCCCGCGCGACCCTCCCTTCCGGAACGAGCTGCTCTTGAAGCTCTTCTTCGGCGGACGCGAGCCGGTGGTGCACGAGATCGAATGGATCGATCGGAATCTTGCCCAGGAGCTCGAGGCCCTCGAGGAGTTCGCCCGGATCCGGGAGCAAGTGATGAAGGAACAACGCGACCACCCCAGCCTTCCCTTCTGGCTCATGACCCTGAGCTATGGGGAGCACCGGTCCCGGAGCTTGGTCCGGTGGTGTCGCGAAACACGTCGCGCGTTGAGGGCGCTTGCCGCCCACGCGCCAAGAAAGGGCCCCACCCGATGAACACCGCTACCCCGCCGACCGAAGGGCGGCGTCTGATCGCGCCCCTCTGGCACACCGTGCTCCTGATCGCCTTCCTGTTCGCGATCGCGGCGTATGGCGCGTACGCCCAACACAGCGCCAAGCCCGGCCCCGAGCTGGTGGAGCGGCGAGGCTCCACGGTGCCCCTCTACCTCTCGCTCCTGGCCGCGGAATGGGGGCTGCTCCGGTTCGTCGTGGCCGGCGGGCTGAGGAAGACCGGCACCACCCTGCGGGATCTCCTGGGCCAGCGCTGGTCCGGCTGGAAAGACGTGGCGCGGGACGTGGCCATCGCCCTCGCTACGTGGACGGTGTGGACCGTCTCCACGTCCTTCATCCAGCACGCTCTCGGGCAGGACACCGCGAAGGACATCGGCGCCATGCTGCCCCGTAGCCCGCTCGAGATCGCGGCCTGGGTGGCGCTCTCGCTCACGGCGGGCTTCTGCGAGGAGGCCATCTTCCGCGGCTACCTCCAGAAGCAATTCCAGGCGATCACCGGGAGCGCGGTGGTGGCAGTGCTGCTCCAGGCGGTTATCTTCGGCGTGTCGCACGGGTACCAGGGGCTGCGGAACGTCGTCGCGATCACGATCCTGGGAGTCGTCTACGGGGCGATCGCGCTGTGGCGGAGGAGCCTCGAGCCCACGATGATCCTGCACGCGGGGACCGACATCGTAAGCGGGATCTTCGGGATCTAGGGGCAGCCCTAGTCGAACTCGCTCCGCTCGGGGGGTGGTGACTGCGCGGGACCGACGCGGCCGATCTGGATGTCCGCTCGGGAGTAGTTCTCGCCGCGCACGTGGGAGCCGGCGAGCCGACGGAGCATCGTGAGCTGCCCGGTGTGCGTGAGGGCGTCCGCGATCGCGCCCTGGAACATCCGCTCGGCCGGCTTGTGGAGCGGCTTCTTCAGGGCAAGGTACGCGTCGTAGGCCTGGAGCGAGGCGTGGAAGCGCTCCACCTCGCCGTCCCAGGAGAGCGAGGACGGGCTGGGCCAGCGCTCCTTGCCATTCGCCTGCGAGAGCGCCCAGTCCAGGAGATCTCCGATGTGGGACAGGATCTCGATCGGCGTGCGCGTCGACGGGCCCGCCTTGAACTGGGCGAAGGATTCCGGCGCGCCCCGAACCGCCTTGCCGCAGCGGTAGGCCAGCGTCGCCACGGTGTGGCGCAGGAACAGGCGGGCGCCGTCGGCGTCGGATTTCGGCGGGGTCTGCGGGGAGCGGCGGGTTTCTTCGCGGTCTTCTTCTTCGCGGCTTTCTTGACGACTTTCTTGGGACTCATGGCTTCCTCGTTGGGATCGTGCTACAGCGTGTGGGGAATCTGCCGTGACGCTTCGGGCGTGAGCCAGAGGAGCGCCCGGAACGCCTCAGCGTGCGCGATCGGGTTCGGCGCGGGGTTCACGTAGAGCTCCGCCGCCAGGCAGCGCCAGCGCAGGAGCTCCCGCCTCAGGCCGCGCCCCGCGTTGGCCCGGATCGTGAGGTCGGTCAGGTAGAGCGCCCGCTCGTAGGCGCCGGCGCGCCGCTCCTCGTCCCCCGCGTCGCGCAGCTTCCCCGCCCGATTCATCTCGTTGCCGATCATCAATACTTGCTGATCCAGCGTGAACGAGCACCACCGCTCGAGGGTGAGGCCCGCGTGCTGGGTCATGGGAGCGGCTCCCCCTCTCCGATGAGGGCGATGGTTAAGAGCCGGATCCTTTGTCGGATGGACGGGTCCAACACCTCCATCCCGGGATTTCCCCGGGCCGGGCTGATGTTGATCAACGAGGTGAACTCGATGCACCCGTCCGGGCCGCGCCCAGGGTAATAGTTGGCGCCCCATACGTTCGCCGGATTGCTCCCCGATTCGAGCAGCAGCGCCTCGGCGTCCGCGTGCAGCTCGCCCCCGATCGCGATGATGCCGTGCTCGATATCGGCGACGTACTTCACCATGACTTCGAAGGTTTCGCGGACCAGCCGCGCGAGCAGGCCCGGATCGATGTGCTCACGGAGAACATGGATCTCGCCCGGGGCCATGGGGGCGGAGAATACCACGATGAAGCTTTGGTGGCGGAACGGGGCTCGACCACCGATATACTGGTGGAGGGTGGGGCCACGTCGGGAAAGGAGACCCATGCAACTCGCTTCCAACACCATACTCGTGACGGGCGGCGCCTCGGGCATCGGCTTGGCGCTCGCCCAGCGTTTCCTGCAAGCCGGCAGCAAGGTGATCGTGTGCGGACGGAGCAAGGAGAGACTCGAGGAGGCGCGGGGCAAGCACCCCCAGCTTCTGACCTACGTCTGCGATCTATCGAAGGAGAGGCAGCGCGAGAAGCTCTTCGCGTGGGCCACGAAAGAGCATCCGCGGCTGAACGTCCTCGTGAACAACGCCGGCATCCAGCGCCGGATCCGGATCCACGGGGAAGAGTGGGCCGCGACCCACCAAGAGATCGCCATCAACTTCGAGGCGCCGGTGCATCTCACGGCGCTCTTTCTTCCTCACCTCATGAAGCAGGAGCGCCCCGCCATTCTCAACGTGACCTCGGGGCTCGCGTTCTCGCCGATGGCGAGCGCGCCCATCTATTGCGCCACCAAGGCGGCCCTCCACTCCTTCACGCTCTCGCTCCGGCACCAGCTCGCGGGAACGCCGGTCCAGGTGATCGAGGTCATCCCGCCCGCGGTGAACACCGATCTGGGCGGCGCCGGGCTCCACACGTTCGGCGTGGCGATCGAGGAGTTCGTGAACGCGGTGACGATGGGGCTCCGTGAAGGGGATCCGGAGATCGCCTACGGATATTCGCAGCGGGCCAGCCGGGCCTCGCGCTCGGAGCTGGACGAGCTCTTCCAGCGGATGAACCAAGCGGCGTCGTGAGTCAGCCCCCGAGGTATTTCTTCAGCGGCTCCCAGTACTGCTTGCCCCAGCCCTCTTCCAGGTGGGCGATCTCGTTCTCGGGCGCGCCGCCCTGGTCGAACACCAGCTTCGTCTTCAGCCCGTCGGCCTGGAGCTCGAAGCTTACGATGGAGTACTGGCCCACGGGCCAGCTGCTGGACCGCCACGCCTGCACGATCCGCTTGTTGGGCAAGAGCTCCACGTGCCGGCCGGTGATGTACCCGCCGAAGCAGGTGAACTTGCCGCCCTCCTCGGGCTCGATGTCGGCGGGCTTGCCCGTGACCTTCGCGAAATCCTTGGAGTCGATCAGGGCGCGGTAGATCTGCCCCGGCGGCGCTGAAAACGTGACTTCCTGGTGGATCTGAGACATGGCGGCTCCTCGAGAGCGTGCTCGCAAGATTCCGAAAAGGGCAGCCCAAATCCTACCACTTTCGCTTGCCCATGGCCCCGGCGCGGTTCTAGCCTTGTAGCCTAGAGCGCCGGCCCGAATGCCTCGTCCCGAGGCGAGCAAGATCCCGCGAAAGGTTGGGTGAGCCATGAAACGCGGCCCGAAGCTTTGCCTGCTCACGTTTTTCGTCACCCTCGCCTCGTGCACCGCGTGGCCCCTCGCGGCCCTCGCGGCCTCTCCGGTCCTGAACCCGATCGCGAACATGTCTGTTTGCAGCGGTGCGACGGCGGATCAGGCCGTCAGCGCCACGGATGCGGACGGAGACTCGATCTCGTTCACATCATCCGGCCCCGCATTCATGACGCTGACACCCAGCGCGCAGGTGGGAACGACCCGTGCCGGCAACATCCACCTCGCTCCCTCGTTCGGCGACGGTGGCGCATTCCCGGCGTCCGTGACCGCGACCTCGAACGGCGAATCCGACAATCGGACCTTCATGCTCACGGTCACGTCGGCCAGCCTGCCGCCGGTCTTCGACCCACCGTCCAACATGACCGTGGACGAGGGAACGACCGCGGACCGGACCCTCACGGGGAGCGACGCCTGCGGCCTGGGCTTGACCTTCTCCAAGGTGGCGGGGCCGACCTACATGACCGTGTTCACGGTCACGGTCCATCCCTCGACCGGAAGAGTGCACCTGGCGCCGGGCTTCGCGGACGCGGGTTCCACGACGGCGATCATCCGCGCGAGCAACGGAACCACGAGCACGGACCGATCGTTCACGATCACGGTGAACAACGTGACTCGCCCACCGACGCTGAATCAGCCCGCGAACATGACGGTGGAGCCCGGAACCACCACGGATCAAACGATCACCGCCACCGATCCCGACGGACACCCGCTTGCATTCGCAAAGGAATCCGGCCCGACCTTCATGACCGTGACGACCGTCACCCCGGGGAGCGGGTCGGCTACGGGGAACATCCACCTGGCGGCGGGTATCACGGAGCCCCTCGGAACCTCCTCCGCGGCCGTGAGCGTCGGCGACGGGACACTGACCGACAGCAAGCCCTTGATGATCACCGTCGGCCAGTGCCATGGCAACCCGGCCCTGGCGCAGCCAGCGAACATGACCGTGCACGCAGGATCGACCGCCGACCAGGGAATCACCGGCACGGACGCCTGCGGGAACCCGTTGTCGTTCACGAAGGTCGCGGGCCCCGCCTTCATGACGGTGTTCACGAC